>Ga0114967_10000326_pt1 | contig 40080 bp, 39 predicted proteins | sample M_130628_MF_Meta_FD_92639 | JGI IMG/M metagenome (GOLD analysis project Ga0114967, IMG submission 92639) | Freshwater microbial communities from Lake Montjoie, Canada to study carbon cycling - M_130628_MF_MetaG | ecosystem: Environmental > Aquatic > Freshwater > Lake | place: Lake Montjoie... | reverse complement strand
TCTGGTGGTGGTGGTTCTGGTGGTGGTGGTTCTGGTGGTTCTGGTTCTGGTGGTTCTGGAGGTGGTTCTATTTTTGGTCTTTCAAATAATACTTTAATTATAATTTCTGTAGTAGCATTATTAATAATTATATTTATTATATATATGATTATGGGGAAAAGAAGTGGTAACACAGGAGACGATGAATAAAAATTATTTTAGTTTGAAACTTTTCCTATGAAATTTACTCATCCCATATTTATGAATCCCTTCAATATGTTTCTTTGTTCCATATCCCATATTGCTTAATAATCCATATTTCTCGTCCAAATCTGGATTTTCAAGACAAATCTTTTTAATATATTCATCGTGATATTCTTTAGCTATAATTGACGCAGCAGCAATTGAATAATATAACGAATCACCTTTTACTACTGATTGCACTTTATACTCAGGAAATTTCTTTTCCCATCCAACTCCATCAATTAATAAATGAGTTGGTTTAAAATCTAAATTATTAATTGCTCTATCCATTGCTAATTTAGTTGCTTCTAAAATATTTATTTTATCTATTTCTTCTGGTTCAGCGTAACCAACCGCCCACTCATCTACATTTTCTTGAATCCATTTTAAAACTATTCCTCTTTTTTTAGCAGATAATTTTTTTGAATCTTTAACATCTGGATTTATATCAGTATCTCCCCAATTAACAACTCCAGCGTAAACTCTTCCAATTAAAGGACCACGACCTGCTTCATCTAATCCTACTTCTGTTTCTGAATTAAAATAAAACTTTTTCATTAGTATAATATTTTATATGTTTATAAATCAATATTTATGGTTTTAAATTTATTACTTATTTTCTCTTTTATATAGTCATTTATATTTACTGACTTTGTACAAGTAACACAATCACATTTGTGTGTTCCTGTTCCTGATTTTGATTCAGTCGACCCAGAAGAAAACTTTTTTTCTTCTAGCTGGATTAATTTTTTCGGTTCAGGTGCAATTTTATTAATTCCGTTTTCATCTTCATTATAATGAATTGTCCAATATCCTGGTCCTGTTCCAGTTTTTATTTTTTCAGTATTTATCCACATCTTTTTAATATCGGTTAAGGTTGATTCAAAAGTCTTATTATCCTTTGCATTATTCTTATATTTATCAATAATACTCTGAGCATCATTAATAATAGATTGAGCATCGTCATTACCTATAATCATTTTATCAACCAAAGTTGTATATGGGTCTTCCACTGGCTTCTTATTATACTGCCATTCAGAAAAACAAATAGGGCAATAATTATTTTTTTCTACCCAAGGTTTAATACATTCATAATGAAAAGAATGATTACACGCACCAGATACTACATATGAATCAATACCCTTTTCTTGATTATATAAACTAGACAAATTTAAATTACATCTACAAATAGTGCAATCTGTGTTTTTAGGTAGATTATACACCCACGATGAAAATAGATTAATACTCTTGATTTTAATTGGTTCTTCCATTGATTAAATAAATTAAATAGATTAATTTATTTAATTATCAATTTTTTCATTCCCACCCTCCTTCTACTCCATCTTTAATCTTATTATTTAACTTATGATAAGTTGTTAAGAAATTAATCCAATCATATCCTATAATTCTTTTATCCTCTATAATTTGGTCACCTTGTAAACTAATAAATATCTGAGTTGGTAATGATTTAACTTCATATTTAATATTAATCTCTTCATTATCATCTTCATCAATATCTACATAACAAATACTTAAATTGGTTAATTCCTGTGTAACTTCATCCGATTGTAATTTTTCTTTTAGTTTTTCACAAGGACCACACCAAATAGCACCAAAATATACGACAGTAATTTTATTATTTTCTTTACTTTCCCAAATAAAATCTTCTAGTTCTTCAATACCATTTATAGTAATCATTAATTTATAAAATAATTATCTTTTAAATAATTATTTTGTAATTTTTAAAATTTTCACTCTAAAGTTTTCAGCTTTGCTGGAACTACTTTACCAGTCCAAATCACTAGATGAAAAATCATCTTCATCATCTTCCAACATTTTATCCATAATATCATAATCTTCTTCTTCTAAATCAGAATCATCTAATGCACTTCTTCTAGAACCTCTGGATTTTTTAGAGGATTTTTTAGAAGCCTTTCTGGAACTTCTTGCACTTCTAGAAGCTCTGGCTTTTGCTCTTGCTCCTCCTAATTGTTTAAATAAGTTATCCATTGATTCGCTTAAAGTGTTACCATCGCTACGAATGGTAGTTTCAGTTTCGGTTTCCATTTTCTTTTGGTTAGCTCCACCACCGCTTAAAAGCTTTACAGACCCTAAAGTGTCTTTATCCATTTGGTTACCTTCTAATCTAGCTTTCAATTCTAAATATTTACTTTTGTATTTCAAATATTTTGCTTCATAGGACATTTTATATATATAATTCTAGAAAAGAAATTTAAAGATTTATATATTTTTTTTCTATATAAATTTAAATGGACGAAAAATGCGCTCCAAGCAAAACTTATAAAGATGGATCTTGTTTTACCTTAAAATCATTAAAGAAAATTGCAGAAAGTTATAATATAAAAAATCCAATGAATAAAATTAAAATTAGTGATGATAAAGAAGGATTAGTTAAAGAATTAGAAAACAAAATGAAAAATACTTGTAGTGACCAAACCTGTTGGTTACGAACAGATTTTGTTAAAGCTATGAATGACGAAGAAATAGAAAATAATACATTTAGACCAACAGGACCAGATAATAAAAAAGAATGGCTTTCTACTACCGATATTAATAATGTTGTATCCCAATATCAAGAAAAATTTAAAGATTTTTTATTTTTAGGAGCTGTACCTGCTGATTTTCTAGAATTAGAAGTTTTAGGAATTAAGGATTTAGATTTTCACGAACTAAATAAAGAAGGTAAAAATAAAATTGGTATGGTAATTAATTTAGATGAAAGTTGGAAATCTGGTTCTCATTGGGTTGCTTTATATGCAAATTTAGATAAAGACCAAATTTATTATTTTGATTCATTTGGTAAAAAACCTCACAAAAGAACAAAAAAATTTATTAATAAAATATTTACATATATGTACAAAAGTAAATTTAAGAAGAACCCTAGAATTAATGATATAATAAAAGGGGGCGCCATCATAAAAGACTTTGATGTTAAATATAATAGTCAACAACATCAATTTAGTAATACTGAATGTGGAGTATATTCTATGAATTTTATTATTAGATTAGTTAGAGGTGAAACTTTTGATGAAATTACAAATAATATTACTAAAGATGCAGAAATGAATAAGTGCAGGGACAGTTACTTTAGGAACTAGAGAAATTAAATTTATTTTAATTTTGTTCAGTTACTTTAGGAACTAGAGAAATTAGAAACTAGAGATTAGTTTCCATTGGTTCACTCAATTCTAATTGAACATTAATACTATAGGTTAATCCATAAAAGTTAAAAGGTCTTCCTTTTGAATCTTTAAAATCAATTTCTAAATTATCCAACTCAATTGGTTCATCAAATTTAAATTGTTGTACCGCTTGATTTCCAGTGTATAAAACTGCAAAAGGAACATTTTCTTCTACATTATTAATAAATAAATATACTTTATCTTCTACTCTCAAATCCCAAGTTTTATTAGCAACATATTCATTAGCTAATTCACTGGAAGTTTCAGTAAATCCTAATACTTCCATACTTAACGGTGTTGGAATTATTTCAAATTCATTCTCGCCTTTAATTTCTACCTTTTCTTCATAATTCAATTCAAATCTAAAATTACTTTTTTTATTTAACACGCCTAATAAATCATCTATTTTATATTTTCCTGAATTTAATTTAATTTCTGTCGTTTCTTCATTGCATTTAATTTTAAATATATTATTCTTATCTTCTTCTATATTATATCTAGGTGTTGGAATAGAATAAGACATTAATTTAATTCCGTGAATATTACTTATTTTATTAAAATTAAAAACATATTTACTAGTTGGAGTTTGAGGTGAAATATCCATCTGAACATGTTTTAATCCATAAAGATAACTATATTTTTTTAGTAGAACTTTCATTTCATTTTCTTTTTTGTTAATTTCTAATTCTTTTTCATTTAATTTTGAAAATTCACTACCAATTTCTTTTTTAACTAAATCAAATGAGCTGGTTTCATTTAATTTTTTTTTTAATAATTTATTTTCTTTTTTTATTTTTTTTAAATTAACATCCGGTAAATTAGGTTTTTCTATTCCTAATCTTTTTAATGCGTCATAAACTTTTTGCATGTCTACTTTTTGTTTAGGAGATTCTTCTGAATCATCATCATCTTTTTCTAAATATTTTAAATGATCGGAATAAACTGCATCTTTTTTCTGTGGTAACATTTGTGTTTGTTTTTTTAATTCTAATTCTCTATATTTTTCTCTTAATTCTCTTTCTTTTTCCTCACGTTCTTGTCTTTCTTTTTCTTCCCTTTCTCTTTTAATTTCTTCAATAGTCTTAGGTTTTAAATTATCCATTGAATCTGGTTCATTATTAATTGATACAAGTTGAGTACTTACTGAACCTCTATCTCTTTCTAAACTTTTTAATCTTTGTTCAAAAGACCTTGAATCTTCTTCAAATTCAAGTTTTTCTACTGGTTTATCAATATTATCAATATCATATAAATCATTATTATCATTTGCGCTTAAAAATCCAGTATCTAATTCCTCTTCTGGAATACTTTCTGAAAAATTAGGTTTTCCTCCTCTTCTTTTAATTTCAGGTTTTCTACTATTATCTGTTTTAAACTCAGGTGGACCCTTACTACTTGTATTAACTGATTTTAAAAAGTCTGGAGTTGCAGGTCGTCTAGGTATTGCTGATTCCATATCTCTTTCACTCATTAATTTTTCAAAACTATTACCAAAATCTTCTTTTCCTCTACCGTGTTGATATTGATTAAATTGATAATTATCATCTACATTATCTACAATTGGTTTAAATAATTTATCAAATTTTGGATCAGGAATACTATTTTTACTTTCCCTTTCAAATCCAGGTGGATAAAGAAACTTTTCTAAATTTTTATTAGCAGCTGTAGCGAGTGGTCTATCCATCAATTTATTACCTTGATTAGGAACTGAATTAAAATCTCTCTCAAATTTTAGTTTTGATGCATTTGGTTCTATTATACCACTCTTTTGATTACTTACTTGGTCTACTGTTTCTTTAATAGACATTTTATTAAATTGAGTTAATATAGATTCAAAATTTGTTTGATTAATCATATTTGGTTGTAATTTAGATGAAATTAATTGCATTTTCTTTTTTAATACTTCTAAAACTTTACTTTTAACATTATCACTCTTATCATTCAGATTTAATATATTCAATACTTCTTTATAAATTAAACTGTGATTATTATTTGAAAATAATTTACTCATAATTATTTGTTCTGGTTCTGCTTCAAAACTATCTTTGCTAAAATTATCTAAAAGAGACCTAAGAAAAATTAACTCATTTAATGTTTTCTCTACACTATCATTATTAAATTTATCACTTACAGATTTAATATTGGTACTACTGTCTATTTTTAATTTATCATAATTAGCTTTCATATTTTTTTGTAATATATTTAAAATATTTTTTTTACTCTCTTTTGAAATATCTGATATTTTAAGTTTATTTATTATGTGTTTGTGTAAAAGTAACCGATTTTCTTTAGAAAATAACTCTGTAAATAGATTCTTTTTACTTGTATTAACTTCTAATGTCGTCATTAAAATATAATTTGTCTTTTTTTTAAGCCAAACTTATAAATTATTTTTTACGTTTAAACTTATAAAGTAATTGACTTTTCAGACATTTTAGAATAAACAGAAACATTATCATCTATCTCTTCTTCTTTATTCTTAGTTAGTACAGGAGTCTCCCCATCGTAATTTGCTAACAAATTCCAAGGAGGATAATATAAATCTGCTTTAATATACTGGTCTTCTTTCAATACACCATAACTAATTAATGCCATTTTAGCAGCAGCTTGTTCTCCTTCCTTCTTAGAATTACCAGTTCCAAATCCAATACATCTATCCTTAAAATGTTCTTTTTGATTTGAATCTGCTTTTTCAACTCCCATAATAAATGTTCTCTTGTGAGGTGGTCCTTCAAAATGAATAATGCAATAACTAGGAAATTTCCATTTTTGTTCGTGATAATATCTTAGTAATCTATCTTTATAATTATTATCACGATATAATTTATCAGAATAATCAATAACCGTTTCCAATAAGTTTACAAATAATAAAATACAAACCTCTAATCCATTACTTAGAAATAAAGCTCCCATAAATGCTTCCATCACATCTTCGTGAATCTTTTCCAAATTCCTTCCATTCATTGATTCAATTTGCTTTGAAATAATAAAAAATTTATCCAAACCAATGTCCTTTGACATAATTGCTAAATTGGTTTTATCTTCAATCTTAGTTTGCAATCTGGTCATAAATCCTTCATCTTGGTCTTTATACCTATAAAATAGATACATTGAAACAGTTAACTTAATAACTCTGTCTCCAAAATATTCTAATCTCTCATAACTTCTTGGTCTCAATTCTAACAATTCTGGAGGATTACCTAATTCTTTCTTTGATGCTGTTAGAATATCATCTGGAAAAATATCCTTCTTACAATAAGATTTGTGAGTAAAAGCTTCTTCAAAAAAATTAATATGATTAACTTTGTCAACTTTAACACTATAATTATTTAAAATTTTAATAATATCTTCTTCTTTTACGAGGACATTATTTAAATTGTATGGAATTTGAATTATTTCTTCTAAACCATCTGAATTAATAACTTTAATTCCTTCAGTCATATAGTTAGTTTCGGTGCTCATTTATTAATATTTAAGGAAGATAATCTATAAATGGGTTTTGCAATTTTTTCAAGACTCGTTTTAGATTTGTTAGATGTTTTCGAAGAAAACTCTAATTAAGTCAATTTAAAACAAAGTTTTAAATTAGTAAAATAAAAATTGTTCCAATTTTTATTTTGTCTACAAAGGTTCGAAGAACCTGGATGATGTTTTCTTCGAAAACTCTAATTGAGTCTGTAAACAAAATCAAATAGATACTGTAAAACTGTTCTATTAAAAGTATTTATTTAAAGTATATTAATTTCTAAATTTTTTTATAAACCCAATAAAAAACATTTAAAAATATTATTTTATAATTACTTTATTATAAACGCTGAAAAAACTAATTGAGGCTACACAAAAATCATACTCTTCGGTTTACCACATAAACCTTTCTAACTTAAAAAATCAAATTACTACTTGGCATAATGAATTACCCAACATAAAACCTTATTACGCTGTTAAATCTTTACCCTTAGATAATATTTTAAAAAATTTAGCATTATCAAATGTAAATTTTGATTGTGCTAGTCGTGGTGAAATTGAAAGTGTATTAAAATATACTAATCCTCAAAATATTATATATGCTAACCCATCAAAATCTGATGTTGATATTATGTACGCTGATGAGAAAAAGGTTAATTGGTTAGTTGTAGATTCAGTAGAAGAAATTCAAAAAATGAATTTTATAAATCCAAATTTAAAGAAAATTATTAGAGTTAAAGCGGTTGAAAATGATTCTGATATTAAATTTAATTCTAAATTTGGTGCATCTGAAGGAGAAGTTTATAAAATGTTAGATTTAATATCTAATGATACATTTGAGGGATTTTCTTTTCATGTAGGCTCCAAGTGTAAAAATATGGAATCCTATTATTTAACAATTAAGAATATTATGGATAATTATTTTAATTATTGTATCAAGCATCAAATGCCTATTAAATTAATTGATATTGGTGGTGGCTTTTCATATGATAGTAACTTGAAAACTTTAAACACTGCTTTAGAACCATTTTATGATTCATTTGAACAAAATAAAATAAAATTAATTTCTGAACCTGGTAGATACTTTTCAGCTAATTCAATTGATTTATATTGTAAAGTAATTGCAGTTAAAAAAAAAGAAAATTGTTATCATATTACAATTAATGATTCTGTTTATTCAACATTCAATGGAAAACTATTTGATGGACAACAATATATGCCTATACCTTTATGGGAATCTAATGAATCCGACTGGGTTGATTGTGTTATATTTGGACAGTCTTGTGATTCATTGGATGTAATTTGTCCTAAAATAAAATTACCTTTACCTAAAGTAAATCACGTATTTAAATTTCAAAATATGGGCGCGTATACTTTAGCAGCCTGTTATGGTAAATTTAATGGATTCGAACAACCTAAAGAAATTAATTTAGAATAAATGAGCATTTGAAATAAATTTTTTCAGTTCAATATTAAGTTCAGCTTTCTTAGTAAATTTTTCAAATAATTTATCCTTTTTTTCAGAATCCTCATCTTCCTCTTCTTCTGACGATTCGTCGTCAGAACTTTCTTCTTTTTTATTAAATTTTTTATAATATTCCTTGATGGTGCTAATTACTTTACTAAGCGTATCCGCATTAATATTATCTTCATTGACAGCCTCTAGAATTTTATTTAAATGAGCAATAAATGCTTCTAACATTTTCTTATCTTCAGACATTAATTAGAATTATTAATCATGAAGTTATTTAAATATCAATTTTTATATTATAATAATGGAAGACTTTGATTTTGATAAAATGTATAAAATGATAGCTGATACATATAAAACAGATAAAGAAAAATGTCTAATTTGTCATTCACCAATGGAGAATAAAGAAATAGAATTAAGTTGCACACATCAATATCATTTTAAATGTTTTAACATAAGTAAAAATAATAAATGCTTTTATTGTGGTGCTAAAGTAAAAAATAATAATAACAATATAATTATAAATGATAATTGTCAAGCAGTTATAAAAACTGGCCCAAAGAAAGGACAAGTTTGTGGAAGAACTGCATGCAAATATCATAATAAATCATAACAATTTAGGAAAAAGAGTTTCATCAGTAGATTTCATATTAGTAACTTCATCATTATAACTTTTATGAATCATATTATAAGGTGGTAAACGAGGATTAAATTTAAATCTTGGTTCTTTCATTTTAGCTAATATTGTTTTATCAGTTTTCTTATCTTTGGTTCTTACACTAACCCATGCACTCGTTTTATTTTTCTCTACTAATTCATCTAGAGAAATTTCAATCGGTTTTTCTTTCTTCTTACAGACCTTTCGGTCTAGGTTTTTATTATCCGTAGTAAAATCAATTTCAACTACATTAGTATTATAAATAAGATTTAATGTTTCTTCATCTAACTCATCATCTGGATACATCTCATCAAATGTTAGTTCTTCTTCTGCATTAGTCTCTTCTAAAGGAATATTATCAGTATTTTCGGTATTATCCATTAATTATATACACTATGCTTATTAATGAATATTTAAATCAAATTTTTTTCTTTTTAGTGTATTTCCGTTTAATTTTAATTGGAGGAATAGGCTCTTCTAGCTTTTCTGATGGTTGTTCTTGTGGTTCAGGAGCTTTTGTTTTTTCTTCTGGAACAGGTTCTGGTTCTTGAGATGATTTTTGAACTGTTTTTTCTTGAATTACTTCTTCTTTTTTAGTATAAAACTTTAACCTAGCTTCTCTGAGCTTATCACGGTCAGGGAGAACGATAGGCTCTACTGGAATATTTTCTAGTTTTTCTGCATTAAAAATTTGTTCTGTATCGTGAACTATATCTTGAGTTGGTTCTTGAATTATCGAGGCTATATCTTTATTTAAATCTGGATAATTAATTTCTTCTTGTGGATAATTAATTTTTTCTTCTTTAAAAAATTTATTATTAAAATCTACATTCAAATCAATATTTAGAATATCTATCAAATCGTGGTCTTTAATTTCTATAATCTTAAATTTATAAACTTTATCAAAAATTTGCAAGGGAATAATTTGATTTAGTTGAAGTAAACAATATTTAGATAATTCATATTCTACTAATTTATCATTATCAGGTAATGAAAAAAATTCTTCTTCTTGTGGTTCAATTTTAATATATTCTCCTTTTGGAATATTTTTTATCAGTGTTATGTTTGCATAGTCAGTTTGTAATTGTTCAGATAACCAACAAGGTACTTCAACACAATCATCAGTACTAATGAATTCTTTTACACCTACATAAACTAGTTCTTTTGATTCTGATTTTAGTTCAAAAAAATAAGTATTGCTCATATGCAAATTAGATAATCTTTCCAGACATCTAGCAGGTAAATTTATATAATTTGAATATGATTCATAAGGAAACACAATCATTTTTCCGACATTAATACTTCTTTTCATATGTTTTATATTACAAGTATTAATAAATAAATCTTTATTCATTTTTTTTACGCAGTTATTGACTATAAAATAAAAAATATATTAATATAATGAATCGGAATTTTACAATTACAATGGGTACAAATATATCAATAATAATTATAACTAATTTAATACCCGAATTAAATAAACCACTAATTAAATTAGGTGTTTTGTTTTTTGCTAATTATCTTGTTTATTTAAATTATTATATGAATGATTATGACAGAATATTTAAATCATTTTTATGGAGTTGCTTTGGTTATATAATATTATTTTATTTAGAAAAATGTGTAGTAATTTGGCAAGAAAAGGTAAATTTATTAGAATATAAATAAAAATATAAAAAAATTTTTTTGTAAATCTATTTATATATGTCATTCACCTTTAGATTAAAAAATACGAATGTAAATTGCGCTCCAATGTATAATTCTAAAAATCCTAATCAAGTATATGGTTACTTATGTAATCCTCAACAAAGAAGTTTTGAAGGATTTCAAAATGAATCTTCTAGTTCAGGAAAAATAACCTCTTCAACCCCAATGCTTCTTTTAACAAATAATGGTTACAATGCAACTGGACAATTTTTAAGTCGTTATAGCGCTGATTATACTCAAATCTTTTTTGATAGCCGCACTCCTGTAGTTGGTGCAGATGGGATGGGACAACAAGGTCTCAATACATCTCCTTTACCACCTATTGGTTCAATAATTGAAGGACCATTTGTTCAACCCGGTACAACAGTTACTAATGTAGTACAAACACCTACAATGCCAGGTAACCCATATGTACCTGGTTATACTGTTACACTCAGCAAACCCTTAACTAATGTTAAAGAAACTGTAGGAGCTTTCTTACTTTATAAATTAGGTATGCCTGGTGGTAGTGGTTCTCAAATTGTAGATTTATCTAATTCTGTTATATTATATCAAAATTGTGACAAATCTGGTTGGGTAAAGACTTTACCAGGTGTTGGTACTTTTAAAGCAGATGTTGATTATCCTGCAGATGCAAGCTATATTTCTGTACCTACTGGATTTACTGCAACTATTTACACTGGTGTACTTTCTGGGCAAAGTAAAGTAATTAATGAAAATCAAGCTTATGTATTCTGTAATGACGGAGCTTGGGCTAATGATAGTATTAAATCAATTGTTGTTACTACTTCTGCTCCTGTAGTTGTACCTGCTCCTGTAGTTGTACCTACCCCTGTAGTCCCACCTTCATCTACTGCTGTAACATTATATCAACATTGTGATAAAGCTGGTTGGGTAAAGACTTTACCAGGTGTTGGTACTTTTAAAGCAGATGTAGATTATCCTGCAGATGCAAGCTATATTTCTGTACCTACTGGATTTACTGCAACTATTTACACTGGTGTAGTTTCTGGACAAAGTAAAGTAATTAACGAAAATCAAGCCTATATTTTCTGTAATGATGGAGCTTGGGCTAATGATGCTATTAAATCAATTGTTGTTGCTTCTTCTGCTTCTACAGATGTACCCAAAAAAGTAGTTACTAGAATTCCTACTAATCCATTTAATCCTTCTTCTGTTGGAGGACTTCTCCTTTGGTTAGATTCTGCAGATGAAACAACTATTACTTTATCTGGTGCAAACATGGCATCTTGGATGGATAAATCTGGTAACTCTAATCATTTTACAGTAGCCCCAACTTTCAATCCACCTGTATTTAAAAATATTAATGCTGGAATTACTTTTAATAGTAAACAAGTTATGATTTCCTCTGTACCAGTAACCACTAATAATAATACAACTGTATTCTTTGTTGGAAAAGTAGCTAGTAAAAATACTGATTTTGATTATATTTTAAGTTTTGCTCAAAAAGATCAAGCTTTCCGCTGGAATCCTAGAAATAAATTTGGAGATAGTAATCAACAAGATTTTGCTCCTGATTCTGGTTATATTGTAAATAGTCAACCCAGCAGTGTTAAATATGATTTTACTAAAAAAACATTAGTAAATTTTGTTGTTGCAAATGGTGGAACTGGAAAATTAACACTTTCTACTGATAAAACATTTCCAAATGACCGCTTCTTTAAAGGTGTAATTTATGAACTCCTTGTTTTTAATGCTCCCCTTTCTGCAGCCCAAACTCAACAAATTCAAACCTATCTTTTATCTAAATGGAATTTACCTGGTATTCCTACTCCTTATACTTGTCCTCCTGGTATGAAACAAACACCTGCTATTGATGATGTACAACACGGAACTTGTGAAGCTCCTTGCGAAAGTACTACTGGAGGGTTGAATAGATTTAGCTATGGTCCTGATCATAAAGGTTATCCTATTAATAGAAGAAGTGGTGCAGATAGATGTGTTGATTTGAAAAATGGTACTGATCAAAATAAAGCTTTTGATATTAGAACATCTACTTGGCCTCCTATGACAGATGGCGACGCTGTTTGCTTTTTACAAGGTGAATATAATGCAAATGGAATGAAATTATATACCCAAAATGACTGTGAAGCTATTGTTGGCGGTAACTGGACTCCTGCATCTGATATGCCTGGTTACGGTGAATGCTTATACCCAGAAGGAGGAAGTCACAGTTATACTTGCAGAAGACAATAAAAAAATTAACGATAAAATTTATCTAAATAAATAGAATATTTTAATTCAGAGTATCCAGTAATTAATTTCCCTTTACAATTATTTAGATTCTCGTAATATTGATATATTTTCCAATCATATAAATTATTTCCGTCAAGATATAATTTAATAATTGTTTCTTCATATATTTTATCAGAAGTATAATAACCACTATTATAACTTTCAAAATTAATCAACTCTTTCAGTTTTACTGAAGGAAAGAACACTTTAAAAAATGTATATAGATTTTTAAGAGTTGGTTGTAGTTTATATTTATTATGATACTTGTATTGAAAAAAAGGCCGATTGTTTAGTAAATTACACCATTCTATTCTTTGTCGAACAGAAATGTAGTTTCTGATTTTATTATTTTTAGTTAAAAATGATATTACTTCATTTCTATCTTTCAATGTTGTAGTATCAATAATATTAAGCTTACCAAATATGATATGAAGTAATCTAAGAATTGATACTTCAAAATCATCCGAATATTCAATATCATTGATACTAATATTCAAATTTGTCACGGGTTCCGGATAGTTTTTAATTTGATTTTGAAGTAATCCTATATTAGTAATATCTTTGTAGATATTATTAATTGATTTTTTACCGTAATGAAACATAACTTATTAGTTTTAATAAAAATAATATATTTATCAATTTTTTACACTAGTTCGAAAAATCTGTAATTTTTCTAATTTAGTGTATAGTTAGGCTAATTTAATATCAAATTTCATACATAAAATCTTAGTTTGATCATTATTAAACCATTGATTCTTAATAGTTAGACTCCCACTTAAATCAATTGGAATTGTACCGTTACTTTCAGAAGATATAAAACCATTTAATAAAGGACAACTTATATTACTTGCACTAATTTCAGTACATAAATCTTCAATTGTAGGGCTAATCGGAATAAAATTATAAGTAATATCATATTTAGAAGTTCCCTTAGTAATAGTTTGACTCAAGTCACCATTTAGATATAAAGTATAATCAGTTTGAGGTAATTTTGGTTCAACTGATAAAACAATATTTTGCATTAAATCAGTACTGTCACCACATGAAGAAACAACAAATTTTGTTACTGTTGAAGACACAAATTGTAAAAGAGAGAATAAAATAATTTTTTTTAACATTATTAATAACTAGTTTTTAATTTTTTATGTACTTTATATTAATAGTAGAAATGTTTAAAAAAATTTATTACATTAACCTTGACCATAGAAAAGATAGAAAAGAAAATGTTGATAAACAACTTAAAAAAATTAACTTTTCTGGACCAGTTGAAAGAATTAATGCTGCGTATGGAAAAAACTTGGATTTAGATTTGATTCCAAGCAATTTATTTACTAAAGATGCTATTGCAGATACTACAAATAAAAAATTAATTAATAACACTAGTAAAATGACTAAAGGTGGTATGGGCGTGTCTTTATCTCAAAAATGGATTTATGAAAAAGTACTATGCAGTAATGATGATTATGTTTTAATTTTAGAAGATGATATTACAGTTGTTGATAACTTTATGGAAAAATTAGAAAGTAAATTAAAAAATATAAAAGAGTTTGATATTTTATATTTGGGATATCATAATAAATTTGATACTGATTCAGATAAACATTATGATTATCCAGAAAAAATTTGGGGATTATTTGGATATATAATTAATCAGAAAGCAGCTAAACATTTAATTGAAATGTTTCCTCTAAGTCAACAAATTGATTCAGAAATTCCTAAGGCTTTCAAACATCTAAAGGTTGTAGCATTAAAAAAAGATGAGAGATTAATTTTATCGCCTGTTTCTCAAGACTCATCTAAATTTACTTCAGATATTCAATTTAGTAGAGAGGCTTTTACTGATTTAGGAGAGATGGATTGGACTGGGTATTTTATAATTATGGTTTTTGTGATTGGGGTGATTTATTTGGGGGTTAGACGGTGAGGGATTTTAACTTGAATAATTCTGGTTTAATAATTTTTTGTTTATCTAAATTATATCCAGGATATTTTTCATTAACTTGTAATACTAACGAATCTAATTCTTTTTGAATATCATTCGTTAAGATTTTTATTTTTTTACTAAATCTTCCTGCTTTTGATTGTTTATTATACTGAATGTATTTACTACCCTTTTCTTCATAAACTGAAATATATTGGGGATATATTGGTTGTTCTTCTGTAACTATTTTCTTTTCTACAGTTGATATTTTGTTCTCATCAATTTCTATTGGATTTAATATCTCGTATTTTTTTATTAAATTTGGATATTTAATATTTACAACAGTATCAATAAATTTATTTAGTTCTTCTTGAACATCCAAAGAATGTAAAATCATTTTTGCATTATATCTTTGGTCATCATTTTTAATATCAAGAATATAATGATATTTTTCTCTAAAAATGTCTAATCTAATGCCAAAAGGTAAATCCATTTTTTCTTCTAAACCAATAATTTCTTTAAATTGAGGTTCTGTTAATTTATTTTCAATTAATTCTATTTTTGCTTTTGCATAACGTAATTTATCAAGAATTGTTACTTTATTTGATTTAGTAGTTTCCCACATTTTTTCTAGTTTAGGATGATTTACTATAAAAAATTCTCTTTGTTTATTATTTTCTTTATCATATATGTCTTTTCTGTATTCAACAAACTTAGGTAAAACCTTAATCCCTTCAGGAAGATTAACTTTACAATCTTTACGACGAGCTTGTTTATCTTTATTTTTATTTTGTTCAGACATATTTACTATACGTAGATTTTCTCTACGATTATCAAGTTTATCTTGATTAATATGGTCAACTGTTTCTTTAAAATCAGTATTATCTTTAGTATGTTGGTCTAAGATTAATTGATGAAGATAGCAACATTTTTTATCATCATATAATTTTGACCGACAAGAAATATATCCATTTGATGATAAACACCAAGTAGGTCTTGTACCATTTAAATCTAATACTTTATTTAAATCTTTAATAGAAAATTTTGTATAAACATTCTCTTTTATAATCATTATATAAAACTTTTCATTATTTTTTTCTACTTTCCAATACATATTTCTTTTTTCACCAGCAAATGCTCCTTCAGTAATTAGTGTTGGTTCTCCTTTTTGTAATATTTTAAATCCTTCTGGTGGATTTAAAATCCATTCTTTGTAAATAATATTTAGATTTTCTAATCTATAATCATCAATGTCATTATTTAAAATTTTAATTTCATTAATATCACCATCAATAATTAAGTCAAATATTTTTGTTTTCGTTTTATAATTTTGATAATACCATAATTGTGAAGTATCATCAAAAATAAAATTTTCTGATTTTATATTTTTCAATCGTGCTAATATTAAAGCACTTGAAATACTAATTTTGAGTTTTTCGTTTACAAGACAATAGTTTGTGTTTTCTACAGATTTAATTACAGAGTTCATATGTTTATATTTACTAAATAATCTTTAAATAATTTTCTAATTAATTTTCAATTTTTATTTGAATTACGAGATTTAAAATTATTAGGAATCTCTAATAATTTTAAATGAAAAATATAATGAAAAACCTCATTTTTTGAATAAGGTTCTTAGTTACTGTACGCAGTTCCTGCCATTCCACTCATCACACGGAGGACATTGTAGTTGACTGTATAGATATTCAAAGTGGAGTCAGTTCCGTTAGTGGTGATGTCAGATAAAGGAGAGTAGTTGGGGTCTCCGTAGGTGTTAGTGTAAGAAGGTACACTGTTGCTTCCTACAAGGGATACATTGAGGGTGGCGTTATCGATACGAGAGAAGTTGCAAGTGCCGGAAGGTTGGTGGTCTTCGGGTTTGAGTGCAAAGCTGTATACGTTAATACCATCAGCGGGGGTGTTGGAGAAGTGTTGGTAAGGTTGGACGTAGTTAAAGTAGTTACCGTCTCTTTCTTGGAATCTGTCGTGTCCGTTTAATTGGAGTTTGGCCAATCCTACAGGGTTGACGGTAGTATCTAACCAAAGACCGTAGTTAAATGCATCTTGTACATATGCGGCGTGGTTACCAGCGTAGTCGTTTATTAAAAATTCATTTGCTTTATTGTTTTCGATGTCATCTGCAAATACTATTAATGCTGAATCATCAGCTAAGAGATCTGCAGTAACAGAAATATCGTTAATTGTTAAATCGTTTCTGGTGATGACTACGTTGTCAATGACTGCAGGGTACATGTCGGCTTGTGCTTCGTAACCTCTACCATATTCAGCTCCGTTAAAAACTAAAAATCCATCTACTTTAGAAACCAAGGTTCCCCAATAATCAGTTGCGGAACAGTCTGCTACTTCAGCATAACCAGTATTCTCAGATACATCAGTTACAGCAAACCAGAAAAAGTCACCGTCAGAAGTTTCTTGTAAAGTTAATCTGGTTTGAAGATAGATTAATTTAGCAGCAGTTTCCAAAGCAGCAGACCAGTCCTTGCTAGGAGAATATGCTAACCAGTCATTAGCATTTACATAGGGGTCCAAGTGAGTTACCCAGATTAAGTATTTGCTAGGGTGGTTAAAGTTGAGTCTGTATTTGTTGTTGGGGCCATTTAAAGATTCAGAGCCAGTGAATTGTAATTGTTCAATCAAATATTCGTGGCTGGCTTGAGCAAATCTCTTTCTTTCTTCAGAATCGAGGTATACATAATCAATCAATAAGTAATTGTCTTCCATTCTAATGCCGAGGTCGGAGCCATTGGGAGCATTGCCACTGTAGCAGTTAAAGTTTACACATTTATTAAGAGGGGCATATTGAATGGTTACACGAACATCGTGGTATTGGAGTGCAATTAAAGGTAAGGCTAATCCGTTGAATCTGTTGAACCAGTAGATCAAAGGAATGTACAAATAAGTTCCTTGTTTAAATACGGAAAATTCGGTGTAGGCAGGAGAATCACCAATCATTGCGGCATGACCTCTTTCTTGTCCTACTTTGTGGCTTAATTCATACCAAATGTTTAACCAGTCACCGTATTGTTCATCAATTTTAGAGCCACCAATTTCTACTTTGGTTTCAGCGATCATGGCATAACCTAAGCGTCTGACGTATGCCCATGATAAATCTCCATAGGTTATGCCATCGGAAATGAGAGCAGCACCTTGTTCAGCACCATCACCATCAGTGAGTTCTACTACAGAGTACATGTTGGTGATTAAGTCACCGTTTCTGTTTAAAGTAGCAGTTACAGTGCGGCCGAAATCAGCACTGCCATTCCATACTTGTTGAATAGGTTCAACAGCGAAGTTAGTGTGTCTACGATAGACAACTTTGAAGAAAGTAATTTGAGGATTACCTGTTAAATAAACGTCTTGTGCGCCGTAAGCGACGAGTTGCATTAAACCTCCACCCATAGATTATATACTTTATATCAGAAAAAAATTTAAAAATTTATTTTTATATTTTTTTACTGAGTTTAGTAAAAATCTATACTAAAATTCAAAAATTTATAATATTTTTAGAGATTTTTTAAATAAATTATATATTTTATAGTAAAAATATATAAAGTATTTTTCATAAGTATTGATATATGTCTAAAGCAACGGACATTAAAAAAATATCCACTCTTGAAAATAAACATAGAATCAAGATAAAAGAATTTGAAAGTGAAAAAGAAAATATAAATTCCTTAGAAGACTCATTGACAAATATCAATATTGAAATTAGTGAATTAGATAAAATAAGAGATAAATTTACCAATGTAGAACAAGGTAGACGAGCTGAATTATTAGATCATAAAGAAATCACTGAAAAAAAAATATTTTCATTAAAAAATAATTTCAAAGAAATGGACTATTATGATACAACTGGTGATTTATTATATTCCTATTATAATATTAGAGATAATGATAATGAAAAGAAAGAATCAAAAAATATATTAAGTTTTCTATCTAAAAAAAATGTAAATGTAGAAACTCCTAAAACAGGAAAAAATAAATCCGAATTATTTGAAAAATATTGCCAAATTACTGAAGGAATTAGAGTAAATTTAGATGATGGTTCTAAAAGAATTAAAATCTGCTTGGAATGCAATATTGAAAAGATTTTAAATATTGCAGAATCTTCTTACATTTGTCAAGAATGTGGTGATATGGAAGTAATTATATTAGATGAAGATGTTAAAATCAAAGACTATTCTCCTTATAAAAGATTAAATAGGTTCAGAGAATGGTTAAATGCATTTCAAGCTAAACAATCCCCTGAAATTGATGACCAAATTTATAGAGATATTATTGAAGAATTAAATAGAAAGAGAATTAATGATTTATCTACATTAAATAGGTCCAAGATGAGAGAAATTCTTAAAAAGCTTAAATATAATAATTTATATGAACATATTCATTATATTATCAATAAATTATCTGGTTTACCACCACCTAAAATAACTAGAGATATGGAAAAAATGTTTGTTAAAATGTTCTTACTCATTCAAGACCCTTGGATGAAACATAAACCAAATGATAGGAAAAATTTCTTATCATATTCCTTTGTTTTACACAAGTTTTGTGAATTATTAGAATTAGACCATTTATTAGATTGTTTCCCATTACATAAACAACTAGATATCTTGATGGAAAACGACGTTATTTGGAAAAAAATTTGTAATGATTTAAATTGGGATTTTATTTCATCTTTTAAATAAAAAAATCTAATTATGTATAATGAATCAAATTATACATAATATCTCTGTAATTCTTATCTTTTTTGGTGCTATTTTATTAACTTATAATTTAACAAAAAGTTATAATAAATGTACTATTGTAAAACAAAACGAAATGACCGATGGAAAACAATTATTGGACCAAGATAGACCTTCACAAATTTATCAAAAAATGTTTAGAGACAATGGTGTATGGATGGGTTACGCTGATTTTAATGCTAGAAATCAAATGAACACAAATTTAATTTAAAGATTTATATATATTAATGTTTAATGCCTGAAGTTGATTATTTACTAAAAGACCCAATTGTACCAGATAACCAAAAGTTTTGCTGTATGTCTCTATGGTTAAGTGATGATAAGAAAACTGTTAAATATATTCGTGTAAGTGCCTCTTTCAAAACAATTGAGGAAGCACAAGAGCAAGTTGCTCTGCTAGGAGATAACAGAGGTCATTTTAATTTTTGTGCTGAAGTAGGAGCTTGGGTTGCTTTTGACCCTACTCCCAATCGAGGTAATTTGAATGACCAATTGAATTTGATGATGAAAAATTATTTAATTAATTTTCAAAGAAAGAATCTTGAATTTGAAAAGAGAAAATATAATTTGGTTGCTAAAAATGTTAGAGAGAACTGCTTACTCAAAGAAGAACAACTAAATAGACTGAAAGAAGAATTAAGAGAACTTACTGACCAGAAAGATATTGATATTAAGAACAAACAGATTAAAGTATTTGAAGAAGCAATTAAATCTTATAATGATAAAATTAAAGAAAATGAAGATAAGGAAAAAGAATACGATGAAAAATTACAAAATATTGTTCCAGACCTTCAAGTAATTCCTGAAGATAATACAGTTGAAAATCAAAATACCCCATTTGTTTTTGAAGGTACTGTTAAAAGAACTACAGAAAAAGTAGATGGGCAAAATTGGTATTGTATTTCATTTTTAACAGAAGAAAACAAAACATTAGTAGGTATTAAAATTAGTGGATGTTTTGAGAAAGAATCTGATGCTAATGACCATTCTAAAGCATTAAGAGATATTAACGATAAATTTAGTTTATTAGTCGGAGAATTATATAAATGGTGCCCTTTTAATCCTGATGCAGATTCTCAAGAAGCTGGTGAATCTGAATATTCAAATGATAAATTGAATGAAACAATGAAAGCCAAGAAAGAAAATGAAAAGAAGGCTCAAATGTTTCATGAATTTAGAAAATATGAATTAATTAATAAAAATCTACAAGAGAGTTTGGTTAATAAAACAAATGAAAAGGAAGAAATTAAGAAGAATATGGAAAGTGCAGAAAATAAATTATCTTACGAAGAGAAATTATTAGAACTTGATAAACAAATTGAAAAATTAACGGCAAAGAAAGCTGAAGTTACTGAGAAAGAAAAGGAACTTTCTGATAAAATCGGAATTGATAAAATGAAGGAACAATATGCTGCGGGGGCTAATACTAGTATCTAGTTTCTAATTTTTTCAACAACTAATTTAATATTATTTCTCTTTTTGGCCAATGCTAAGCCTGGGTCAAAAATAGGCAATCTTTTATTCCATTCTCTATCAAAGTGTTCTTTATGATATCTTTTATATTTAGGAGAACCAACAGTAAAATCAGGCACATCTTTTGCTTTATACCAATAGACTTTATCAGCTATATTTTTAGAATGTACACGGTTATCAATAACCATAACTCCATAATTTTCGGTGATTTCACCAAAAACTTGTTCAAAAACAGCTAAAGTTGGAAACATTCCAGCGTAGTGTTCATATAATCTTTTTCTATTGTTAGTAAAATCTTCTGCCAATAAAAAAATATAATCAAAGTTACTTCTTAATTCAGGTGGAATTCCCAAAGAGAATTGCATAGTTAAAATAAATGATATATGGTGGTGTCTTCCATTAAAGAATAATTCTAATACTTGAGGGTCTTTTAACCATTCACCTTTACTAGACATACAATCATCCATGATTAACATTAAACTATCATCCTTTTGTTTTTTCCCTTCTTTTTTTCTTTTAGAATTATCTTCATTTAATTTAGCTTGTCTTTGATAAATTTTAGATAAAATCTCAGTATCAAAATTATCAAAAATATAACTATCTGGACAGAACTCACCATAAAATCTATTTAGTTTCTCTGTTTTAGAAATTACAGTAACCGCTGGGATATTTCTTTTATGGTAAAGAATTTCGCGAGTTAAATAAGATTTACCTGAGGCTCTTTTGGCAATCATAGCAATTGTGCAATGCTCTGCCATTTTGTGAATAGGGAATTTTTTCAACTGTAATCTAGATGCTCCAAAAGTAATATTTTTTGTATTGCCACTCATTAATATAGGATATAAAAAAATTTATTTTCTTTTTTTATTTTTTAATTTCTTCTTCAAATAACTCTCTAGCTCGTAATTTTTTAAATGATTAGCACACTTTATTGAATTAAGATAATTCTCACTAGTAATGTTATATTTACATAATAAGTCGATAATTTCTATACTATTTTTAACAACGGCATACATTAACGAAGATTGACCTCTAATATTAACCATATTAACGTCTGCACCATAAGATAATAATAATTCTATAATTTCTATAGGTTTTAATGTAATTGCGTACATCAATGGTGTACAATTATAATGGTCTTGTTGATTTACATTTATATTATTTTTTAATAATTCTTCAATAATCTCATAAGAATGATTACCTGCACTAATAGCCCCCATTAATAAATTATGAAATTGATCATCAGTAGTATTAATATCAGCTCCTTTCTTATATAAATCATACGCTGGTTTAAAAAGGTTTAATTTAATTGCTAAATTCAAAGCAGTGATACCATCTTTATTTTTATAATTAACATTAAAATCATATTTACATAAAATGTCTAATGCATCAAGATGTTTCATTCTTAATGCATAAAAAATAGCAGTTTCCTTATCATTATCAATAAAATCCAAATTAATTTTTTTTTTACACATTTCTTCTATAATTGCTAAATTACATTGTTTGCATTGATGAGGTGCATTCTCTGCATTACCAGCTAAAGCATAAATCATAGCAGTCCTATTTTCTGAATCAACTAGGTCTAAATTAGTTCCTGCCTCTATTAAAAATCTAGACCTAGGTAAATTATTATTAATAGCGTACATCATCAATAATGTTTTACTTTTATAATAAGTTCTATTAACTATTTTATTCCACAAGTAAGGATTATTATAAAATTCCTGATTTATTAACATTATTGGAATAATGTCTCTGTAAAAGTCAGATGACAATAAGATTTCTATTACATTTACTAACATAACACTTAGGTAATTGGAAAAAGTATATAAATGTCAATTTTTATTTTTTGCTTTTTATTATAAACTTTTCTATATTTTAAAAAACATTTTCTAGAAAAGTTTTTAAGAATTCTCTCTCTCTCTCTCCGCTAAAAAGTGGTTCCACTTAGTGGATACTATAAAAAATCATTTAAGAATATAAAATCTACCTTATAATATACAATGGAAAAGTGGACCGAGCCTAAATGTGTTATATGCAATAAAGAGTATAAAAGTAAAAAATCTTTATGGAATCACAATAAAAAATATCATCAACCTGATATCAGCCACAAACCGGCTGATGATAAGCCAAATATAAGCCAAAAACAGTTGATTCACGATAAAGAAATAAAAATATCTTACTCTTGTAGTATTTGTAATAAAGACTATAAACATTTTCAAAGCAGATGGAAACATCAACAAAAGTGTAAAAAAGTGGAAAAGGAAAAAGAGAAAGAACAGGAGTTTAACGAGTTAAAAAATAAAATGAAGAAATTAGAAAAGTTAATTAAAAAATCAGGTAGTAATAATATAAAACAGAATGCAAATCAAATTATGAATGGTAATATAAATAATACCTATAATAATATTCAAATAAATGCATTAGGTTTTGAAGATATTAAAAATAAATTAACAGATAATGAAAAACTGAATATATTAACTAGTGGTATTTTTGATGAATTCCCTATTATTGAATTAGTAAGAAAAACATATATGGATGATAAGTTAAAGGATAACAGAAATACGATGATAACTAATTTACAAAATACAAGTTGTTTAACTTATAATAAAGATACTAATCAATTTGATGCAGTTAATAAAATGAGTCATATTGACAACTTAATTAAATGCAGAAAGGACGATATTATAAAAATGTATGAAGATATGAATAAAAAAATAAAACCTAATCATAAACAAATATTAGAAGAGTATTTAGATAAAATTGAATCTATTAAAGAAAATGAAATGTATAAAAAACATAAGGAAGAAATAATTTATATAATTTATAACTGTAAAAATTATATGAAAGAGTTAAAAGAAAAATTAGATGAAATAGATGCATTAGAGTTATCTGAGTCTAGTGAATCTAATATATAAAAATAATTTTACTACAAAGAGATGATTACACGTAGTTAGAATTCAGAAAAGTCAGTAATTTTACCATTCAGGAAAGTCAGTATAGACTTCTAAATTATTGGCAGCACAATCTACATTATACGAAGACATATGTCCACCAGTTTGATTAGCTACAACAAAATCAGGATTTACTTTAGAAGCAGGTAAACCAACACCAGAGTTAGGTAAACTAGCATTAGAAGAAGGAACCCGAAGAGTATTAGGAGCAGGAAAATTAACACTTGTAACCCGAAGAGTATTAGGAGCAGGTGCATAATTCATAAAAGCCACACCAGTATCACTATTCCAAAATAATACTAAACCAACAATAGCGGAAGCTAATAAAGGTAATTTAACATTATCGTAAATTCCATCTCTTTTTTTACATCTTTTTTTATCATCAACATATTGAAATAAATAGATTATTCCAAATGTAAAAAATAAAATAAAAAATTCTTTTAAATTTTCAAAAGTTAACATTAATTTATATAAGAAAATAATCTAATATATTATAATGGAAATAATTACTACGCTTAGAGTAGAACGTTTAATTAAATATGTATTATTAGGTTTAATCGTTATTTTAGCACTTTCATATATACCAGAAACTAAATTGCCAACAAAAGAATTAATAATGATTGGTGCTACAACTTCAATTGCATTTGCAATACTTGATATGGTTTCTCCAACACTAAGATACAAGAAAACCTAGAAATTCAAATAATTATTAAAGAATTTTCTTTTACTTTTGCTAGAGTCTTTACTTTTAGCACTATCTCCTCCACCGGCTTGACCTTTCCCGGCTAAATTATTAGTAAATATTTCCTGATAATTTTGCTCGTTTGTTTCTGGATGATAAGATAAGGATGTATCTATTTCAGCATCACCTAAATCTTTTTCCAAAATGTTTTTAATTTTATCATCTATACTATTATAATTTTTCTTTTCACTTTCACTAGTTGTTAAATTCTTAGTTGCTCTGGTGATTGGAGTATCATTATTGTTTGGGCTAGTATCACTATCGGTGCTTTTCTTATTAATAATATCTAAAATTTTAGAATTTAAATCTTTATCTTGATTTAAGTTATTCCCTCCATTTTGTTTTATAGGCTCTTTAGGGTCTACAGGTTTATTATCATCGGCTAATCCTTTTTGAATTAACTTTTTAATATTATTTTGTTCTCCTTCACTTAATAATTTATCATACTCATTACCATCAACATTAGCTTGAAGAGGTTCTTCTAAATATACATCTAAAATTTCTTTAATAGGTAAAGACTTTCTAACTCCTTCTCTAATTGCTTCTTTTACTAAATTAAGAGTATCTCTTTGATTTCTTTTTAATTCAATTGGAGGGTATTGATTATACATTAAATAAGGGTTATTCCAAAGCTCTCTTGCACATTCAATATAAACACGGTGAATAAAGTCTTCTATTTTTACATCTTTGTAATATTTAGGGTCTACTTTATTTTTAGAAGAATTATAGGTTAATACTATAATGTTTGCTTTAAGAGTTGCTTTAACTAAATCAGGTAACCAACTATAACTTTTTGAATTATTCATAATTCTATCTGTTTCTTGTTTAATTGTTTCAGGGTTCCATTTTGGAACTAGTTTCAAAAAAGTTTGGAAAACTTTCAACACATTATTTGAATCATCACTAGTTTTTAGAGCTTCGGTATATATAGATTGTACACCTTCATAAATCAAAGGAGTCAATACATTAACTAGTTGAATAGTGTATTCAGATTTCGTTTCTATAAAAAAATTAATCATATTAAAATAAGTTAGATATTTTTATGTGATTAAACTTAAATATTTTTATTGCCTTATATTACCAGCTTTATTAGTTAAGTAATCCAAGTCTTTTTGAGTTACACATAAGCAACCACTTCTATTACTAGGACCATCAGTGCAACTGAAATTATTAGGTACATATTTTTTTAATTCAGCAGGGTCAATATCTTTATCTAATACATCAGGAGGATAAGGCCATCCAGAATTTATACAACAAGAACGAGAGCATTTATTAGTATCAATTGGATAAATTGATTGATTTAAAATATTTTCTAAATTCTCACGTAATGTTTTTTTATCTTTATTAAAAGCTGATTCAATGAAAGGCATTACTACTAAAAAGAATATAACAGCAATTATAACAGCGTAAATCATTATCTGAATATCTGCGTTATTAAAATTCATATAATATAAATTAGATATTTTTTTCTAATTAAAATTAATGAATTTATTAAAAAAGATTACAGAAAACTCAAAGAAAAAGTTCAAAGAAATTAAGAAAAAAATAGATATTAATAAAGATTACACATTTGATTTTGTTTTTATTAATAAGGAGCCAAAAATATTATTTTTAGAAAATAAAGAAAAGAAATTAATTGGCGACTTTCATTTTTATGGTATATATAACAATGAAAATAAATTATGGACCTGGGCAAATGCTATTCCTAATACTAGTATGGAAAGTATTAAATATGTTGAAAAATTAAGATTAAAGGCTTATATATTTGAAAAGATGATTAATAATAGTCAATCTGTCTTATTCTTTTATCAATTATTAAATAATGATTCAATGCTAATTCCTGATCAAAAATATTTGGCTTTAATTATTGATTTGTTACTTTATTTGACTGATGATTTATATATATTTGAACCATCTAATTCTTTAGGCAATTTACAAATTATTGGATTGTGTAAAATAAATGAGTTGTATTGATTTTTTATTTGGGATGCAATTTAAAATTTATTTTAAATTATTTAGTATCCATATTTATATCATATAACTTACTCATCTTCTTCTTATCTTTCCCCGATAAAGTAATAAATTCTTGAGTTTTATCAATCTTAAGAAAGAGTTCTAACTCTTTTACTGTAATATCTTTTTTATAACTTTGTAAAATAGATATTAATTTGTCTTCCATATTGTTTTTAATAAAATGATTTGCTAATTGATTAATAAATATAATATCATCAATTGATTTATTTGGAATAATCTTTAATAAATTATTTATATTCTTTCGATTAATGTTTTTCAAAGAAGTCTTGTTCAAATCAGAACTAAATTTCATTTTATCATGTGATAAATAATAATCAGTTTCATATCGATTAATCCAAAAAGAAGTATTCAAACAGGTATAGAATCCATGAATGTTTTGTAAATACCAGTTCTGGTCAGTATAAATACTAGTTTCAATGTTATCTCCGCGTGATATTGAATCAGATGTTTTTACCAGGGCATAAATTACCTTATTCCAGGATTTTTTTGATTTATGTAAGATTTTCTTGATATAGTGCTCATGAATCATCAATGGAAGTAAAACTTTCTCCGCCTCATATAATTTAAATATAGTTTCGTGGTCTAAATATTTATTCATTATTTTCTCAGTAGCTTCAAAAAGTCCAACATCTATATTTTTTTCTCTTGATTTTTCAAAGAATTCATTTAAATCTGATAGTAAATTAATCTCCTTAAAATGAAAAGATAATTCTTGTAAAATATTGATAAGCCGACGAATATCAAATTGAGAAAAGTTAATTATTTTTTCATATATTTCTTCAATGTCTTTAATTAAAAACTTTTCTTGACTTGCTACTAGTTTTATTAAACCAGTAATATCTTTACTAGATGGAGATGTAAATTTAATTTCTTCACAATATTTTTTTAAATCGTTCAATAATTTCGAATGTTGATTATTTGAGATGAAAATTAAAGGAAATGAATGTGTTTTATTGTTTTCTTTGTAAATATCCATAATATATTTCTTCTCCGATGTTAATGAAATATTTTCAGTTTCATCAAAAATTACAGCTATTTTATTGTTTTTGTCTTTATAAAAATTAAGTTTAGAAATAATAGAATTTTCTTGATTATAATATTCATCAAAATCATCCAAGTTACGAAAGTCTTTAATTTCACTTGGATTAATAATTCTAACAATATATCCAGCTTCTTCTAATAATAATCGAACAGTTAGGGTTTTACCAATTCCATGACTACCAGAAATAATTATAGCATTATTTTTTTGCTTTTCTTTCAAAGATATTAGCCAATCTTTGATTTTTTTAATTTGTAACTTATGGCCTACTATCTGCGATAGATTAGTTGGACGATATTTATTAACCCATAAACTATCCATTAATAAATTAAGATTTTTTTGTCTAAATAACTTTAATTTTGGTTAAAATAAAAAATTTTAGTTTTAAAATCTTTAAAAATTTAAAAAAATATTTAATTTCTTGAAAAATTATTTCTATATTAGTATATATACTATATGGACATGTTTCAATCTAGAAGCTCAGGTAGAAAGGGTGGCTCTGCAGAAGGAGAAGTACAAGCACTCCTTCGTAAAAACGGCAAGATTACTAACGAAGATTTCATGAGATTAAGATCTTCTTACAATGATGATCAATTAGTTAACAAAATCCAAGATCTTTATATCGAAAAGCAAAGCAACCTCTTAAAGAAAGCCAAGAAATTCGCTGACTTGATTCGCGAAAAGTACGCCCAATCTCAAACTCCTTTCCACGTTTTACTCGAAAAGGCCCACAAATACAAAGTAAAATACGGACTCACTGATGCAGAATTCGCTGAATTCCAAAGAATCTACGAACAAGAATTAGTTGGAATCAAATCTGTAGAAGTAATTCAACCTTCCACCAACATCCAAAAAGTATTGGGTGGTGTAACTTTGGATTACCACGGTTCCGCCATGAAAATGAGTGGAGACGATGCCAAACACGCTCAAGAATTAATTGCCTACAACGCTGCCAGTAAATCATTACACGCTCAAGTATTATTACAAGCCCTTAAATACAAAGATTGCGACTTGGAAGCTTTGACTGGTGTATACGACAGAAACCTCATGAAAATTAACGACCACGTACACCCTGTAGTAGTCGCTCTCTTCTTACCCAAAATTAAAATTTTGGAAAATCACTTTTTATACTCCAACATCTCTGCTATTGTTAAAGCCAGAATCAACGGTGAAAAAATCGTATCTCTTCCTGACTACGAATTATTTTATGCCTTAACTACTGACCCTAATGACGTAGTATGCGACTCCAAATCTACCATCTTAGATTTGTTGAACAGATCTAAACTCCAAGTTCAACTCTGGAACTGTGTTTTACACTTAAGAAGTGGTCAATACTACCAAGCATCTTTCAAAGACTTTATCGCCTCTGTAGATTTATGCAGATTGAACAAACAAGATACTCCTGACTTTGTATACGGAAGATTCGATGGTGTAGTAATCAAGAGACTTGTTTCTGCCTTCTCTTTCAGACCTACCGTAGTTTCTACTCTCCCTTACATGGTAAACCCCATTGCCACTAACCCTTACTCCATGAACATGAGACCCCAAGTAACTGCAGTACCTATGATTAACATGAGAATCCCTCCTAAATTAAGTGGTTCCCCTGCAATCGACTTGAGCAGTGCCACTCAACAAGTTCAATTCTTCATTGAAAACGGACAAATTGTTCCTAAACAAACTGATTTAATCTGGTCTCGCGGTGTATTGATTTTCTACATTGACAGAAGAGCTACTTCCATCAAACTCAACGACCAATTATCTCAATTCAGTATGACCAAATTACCTCAACCCATTGCCGGTTTCGAAAAATTAAACAACGCCCCTGTATCATACAGAGAAGCTATGTTAGTCAGAGAAGAAGTATACATCTTAAAATCCGTTGTATTTTCTGAAGTAAATGTAGAAGAAAAAGCAGGTAGAACTGAAGAAACTGATGTAGTAATTGGTTCTTCTGCTATTGTACTCAGAGAAAAAGTCGAAGGTAGTGAAAAATTAATAACTGGAAAAGGAGAAGCTCTCTTAGCTAGTGCATTAACCCACGCTACTACTTCAGTTCCCATTATCTACGATCCTTACTCCCCAGTATTGGTCAATAACACCGACCTCAGCAAAGGTAGAGGTCCTATGCACAAACTCAACAGAAATGACGCAATTGAAAGCGATAACCTTGATCTTAAAAACACCAGCTTCCCCTACTTATGCAGACACAGAGGTACTATCTTTGTATACAAATCTGTTTCTCAAAAGGACGACGAAATGGAAATTGGTTTATAAATTATATAAGTTTTTCTTAAATTATAATTAAATAATTATAATTTAATAAGTAAAAGTAGAATCTAATCCAGCAAATCCTTGAATATTACTTGGACCTGGTTCGGGATTTTCGTAATCTAATTTACCACCCTTAGTAGTAAATGTTAAATCAAGAACATTACTAATAGATGGAAGAGTTCTTTGAATATTTTTAGTATTAACTGGTAATGGTGGTCCAACTGGTTGAGTTGAAATATCTCTATAGTAACCAATTTTTTGATCAGCATTAGAAATTACTGTTGGTAGAATTTCTCCTACTACACGACAATTTAATTCTTCAATTTGTTCTTTAATATTAAATGGTAAATTTCTAGAATATTCAAGCCATACATATCTCATTACAATTATTAAATTTTCTTCTTTTTGAGCACAGATTAAGAATTCTTTATTACTTTTAGTATAAACAGCTAATATTAATTTTTTATTAATAATATCAACATTTTCTCTAGAGAAGAAAGCTTTTTCCAAATTTCCTAATTCATATACATTAGTAACTATTACATTTTTAACTAATTGCGACCTTAAAGCTTTTGCGCGAGCATTATCTGCAAAATATCCAGCAGGGAATTGTTCAAAATCAAATTTAGGAAGGGTTTTGCCTTCGTCGTATTTAACTTGATTCTTATTTTTCTGAACTTCTAAAATATTTATAGGCATATTATATTATATAAGATTTTATTTTATGTAAAATTTTTTTAATAAATAAATGTATCTATTATTGTTACATCATCGGGAGTGATATTTTCAGGATAAGAAAACAAAGATGCACCAAATACCTCTTTAGTGCCCTCTATAGTTTTAATTACTTTCTTATTATCTTTATCACCCATATAAATTACCCAATCATATTCATCGTATCTTTTTTGTCTAATCATTAATGAACCTGATTTATATATTGGTTTATTTAATATACTAAAGTTTTCTTTTTCTGCCCTAGTTATTAATTTTCCAAATTTATTATTGAAAAATTCAGGAAAGCATTCAGGTAAAGAATCTATAATTGTTTTATCTGCCTTATCTAATTGATTAGAAATTTTTGTCATCAAATCTTTTACTTCATCACTTAATTCAGTATTAATTAATACTTTATTTTCTTCCAATTTCCAATTATCAGCATTCATAAAAGACTTTAATGATTCTTTAATATAAGTTGGATTATAATCATCATAAGCTTTTCCATTAATCTTAAATTGAATTGTATCTTTTAATTCAGTAACATCTGAATAATTTGAATCTATTGCTAACACAAATCCATAATTAGGAATATAATATTCGATATTATTTACTTTGTAAAGCCAACATAATTGGGATGTACTTTCTGTTTGAACTTCTTTTATAAAAAAGTTATTTTTTAAACTAAAGTTATTAAAATACATTTCATTTTTTTCTAAAATTGCACAAGCATATATCATTTGAAATAAGATTGACCTCCATACTTCTGTAGTATGATAACCTGTTGAAATATTTTTAAGAACAGAACCAGTTGGCTCATATATTTTTGATTTCCATTTTAAAATATTTACATTAGCACCTTCTGTTAATATTATTAATTTCTTATTATCTGTTTTAGTTAAATCTAAATTACCTTCTGAAGAAGTATCAGGTCCTCCACCTCCTGTTAAAATTACATTTCTACGAACAGGTCTAGTACTTATATTATAAGTAATTGCAGATGAATCAATAAATTTAGTTCCTGGTATTTTTTCATTAGGAATAGTTAATACTTTTTTAACTAATTCATTATTCATTTTTTGATTATTTATTTTTCCTTCATTTTTTACCATCAATGAATCAAAATCTATATTTGTAGTTGAATCAAAGAAATATAATAATAAATTTAAAAAATTAGGAGATTGTTTACTTTTAATAATATGTTCTATCTTCTTATAATAATCTAATTCTCTCCATATATCAAATAAATATTTATATTTTCCACTTTCATAATCTTGTGTTACTATTGCACCTGCTGATAATTGATAAATTCTAATATTTACAGCAATAGAAGTAGGTGTTGATTTTAATGTATTTTCTTCTCTACTATATTTAATTGGGTAAGCACTTCTGTAAATTGAAAATCCATTAGGTATATTTACGTAAGGATTAGGATTGTTATTGTAAGGATTTAAATCATAAATTTTTAACCAAGATAAAATAGAATTCTTACCATTTGTAATTGTTAATTCTTCACCATCGTATTTATTTAAAATACTGGTTCTTAATGAACTTTTAATTGCACTTCTCTCTTTTAATGTTAAGAAAGTATAAATTGTTTTTTCTCCTGGTAAAATATCTTCATAAATCATACTTAAAGTTCCATGGTTTGCTTGAGGATTACTTAAAGATATATTATAGATTTTATTTACTGGAACATTTGGTGTATAAGTTGGAACATAGGGTAATAACTTATTAATTGCATTAGTAGTTGGATCATATAAAGGAATAAATGTAGGTGGTGTTTGATAATCCATTGTATCTAATACTCTATTCTCTTGAAAGTTTTCATTGGGTCTTATTGGCATAGGTCTTTCAGGATTTAAGTCTTCTCTGGGTTTAAATGGTTCTCTGACAGGTAAAGAGTCTTCTTTCTTATCCCAAGGTTTAACTTCTTTTAAATATGGTTCTTTCTTTTCTTTAATTTCAGGTTTTAATTCTTTATCTGGTTTATAAGTTTCTTTGCGTTCCACTTTTTTGTTTAAATCAGGATTGTAATTAGGATGTTTTGGATCCCAGGGTTTTAATTTTTCTTTAACTGGCTCTTTAGTATCAGTTGTATCAGTTGTATCTTTTGGAATCCAGGGTTTACTCCTTTCACTTTTGTGATTAGGATCATAATTAGGATGTCTAGGGTCCCAAGGTGGAATTTTTTCTTGTGCACCAAATATATTTTTGTAATCTTTACGCATCTTTATTTTTCCAAGCTTTAAATTAGTATAACTTTGAATTACAGATTCATCTGATGCTTGTACTTCACTGCTTTGCTTTACAGATTCATCTGAGTCTATATTCGAAGAGTCTGATTCTGTAATGGAAGTTTCTGGTTCTGTAATAGAATTATCTGGTTCTGTATTAGAAGTATCTGGTTCTGTAATGGAAGTATCTGGTTCTGTATCGGAAGAATTTAATTTTGTTTCGGTAGTTTGCTTTACAGACTCATCCGCGTCTACTTCTACAGGCTCAACAACTTGTTTCTCTTTGTAACTAAATTTACTAAAGTAGACATCTTTTAATAAATCACTTGGTTTAAATAAGGTTTCATTAGTACTTTTACCTCTTAATTTAACTGGAAGTACTTTATCAATAAAGTTCTTTGTTTCTAATTCACAGTTAGATAAATTTAACAGACCATTTTTATTAATTAATGCATTTAAAAATGTGTGAATGTCAAAATATTCATTAGTTTGAGTAATGTAAGGTACATCAGTATCTCTTTGATTTTTAACTCCATAATATTTAGGTAAGGTTGATTTCTCAAAGTTACCTATTTTAATATGAAAGTTAGTATTTTCTAATTTCCAACGTTTATTACCAAATTCATATAATATATCTTCCGGTTTTTTATTAATATAGACAAGGATATTTTCAGGTGTTAAATTATTATGTCTAAATCCAGGAAATTCTTTTTGTAAAACTGCTAATGTATGAATTACTTGAAATATAAGTGGTTTGTAATCACAACTATTTTTTTCCATATAGTCTTTAAGAATTTTTGATTTAAGAAAGTGTTCTCTAACTCTTACTGATAAAGTATTTTTAATTTCATTATAATCTATCTTTTCTTTTACGATTTTATAAATAGGTAAGTTTTTTAATAAAGGTTCTATCTTTTCAAAAGAAATATCAAAATTGACTATAGGTAATAAAATATGTTGAGTCTTTTTATTAATTACAAGTTGACTTAACAAGTATGAAAATAATGCATCATTATTTGCTTTATTACTTAAATTATCAGGTTCATCAGTATAAAATCCAATTTTAATTGTTACTGGAAATGAATCCGAAAATCTTTTGAGATAAATTAATTGTTCATTAGTATTATAACAATTATATGATAATTTACTACCAATTATTTCTTTTAATAATATTAATGATTCTTCTTGATTATTAATTTTAATATCTTCTATTTTAATTTTTCCTAATTGTATTTTATCTATTTCAAAACATGTTTTATAATTTTCATTGTATAAAAAATTATAAAGTAGATTAATTTTTTCTTCCATTATATATAATTATATTTTTTTTTTAGTTATAATTCAAGGATATCTAAATTATATTGATAGTCGTGTCCTTTTATATAATTGGAAAAAAGATAAACCAATCTTATAATATAAGCTTCAAAACATTCAATATGTCTTGTACCTAATGATTTTCTTAATTCAAAAATAGATGTGATTTCAATAATATGTGATTTTAAATTAATATCTTCAAAATATTTCAATAACTTTAACATTATTTCACTAATTACTTCTTGTGTAGTAATGTTTGTTATTGATAATTTATAAAATGATTCTCTGCATTTTTTAATTACATTTAACAAGTTTTTAGGATTGTAATTATTCTTATTGATTATCATACTAACTATATTATCTAATATCTTATCTTTAGTATTATCGAATTGATGATTATATTTTTTAAATTCTAACAACCATACTGCATTATAAATTTTATTATCACAGTTTTTTAATATTTTAGCTAAATCAAATGGTGTTAAATCCATTTTTTCATTAGAACAAATATTTAATACAGTATTTAAAATTTGATTTTCATTAGGTAAAGGAACTCTAACTTCAATACATCTTGACCTTAATGGTTCTATCATTTTTGATAATTGGTCACAGATAAAAATAAATTTACAAGTGTTTGCATACTTTTCCATAGTCCTCCTTAATGAAGCTTGTGCTGTATTAGATAAACTATCTATTTTATTTATAACGACAATTTTAAATAATCTTTTGTATTTGAAAATGTTTAATATATCTGTTTTAGCATAGTTCTGAATTATTTCTTGAATTAGATATTTATCAAAACCATTTGAACTAGGTTCAATTACAATATGAAATTTAGATTGCTTGATTAATACTTTAGTCTTTGAATTTCCATAACCATTAATAATGTATTCAATCTCATTTAATTCAGTATTTTCCTTATTGTAAATCCTTTCTAATAATTTATCTACTAAAAATTCCTTACCAGAACCAGGTTTACCATAAACCACCAGATGCTGAAAGTTAGCAAATCTTAATATTCCACTGTCTAAAATATTAATAATCTTGGATACTTCGTGATTATTTGTATTTTTTAACTTGGAATAAATCTCATTGTGATTATCAAAGCTTTCTAATATTTTTTCAATAATTGATTGATGCCACACATAATTAGTAGAATCTTTAAAGTATTTATCTATTAAAAACATTAATATATAAATAATTGTTTCTTTTAAGTGAAAAGTTCTAAAAAAGTTGATAGAATTTATTATTATTAAAATATACTCTATATTAATAAAAAATGTATCTTTCTGACTTTAACATGATGCTGGACGGCAAAATGATTGACTGTTTCTCTGAAATATCATTAGATAAGAATATTATTAACGATATTAACGAAAAATTGAAGGAAAATAATTCTTTGTATAGATGCAATGATATAATATCTGATGCTCAAGAAAATACAAAAACTAATCAAAGAAATAGAGGAAACCAAAATGCCAACAATCAAAGATCTACACCTACCAGAGGAACATATAAAACTTCTAAAAAATAAGAACAAAATTAAAAGTCTAAATAAAACATTTTTAGAGGAAATGAAGAATTGTAATGAAAAATGTTGTAAATGCAATAGAAATGCAAACTATTTGAATAAAACCAACGATTCATTACTATGCTGGAATCATTCTGTTAATTTATAAAAAAAATTTGAAATTAATTTATATTCATTAATATTTATAATATTTAATGAAAGTAAAAGAGGCTCTTAAAGATTTAAATCTCAAAATAAATTCCATATTGGTAGAAGCTTATACAGAAATAAGCGAAGAAATCAAAAATATTAAAAAGATAATTGATGATGAAAAATCAGAAGAAAAGATTAAACTGATTGAACAAATATGTAAAGGAGAAGAGTTAAATGAGAAAGAAATAAAAAATAAATATCTATCAGAGAAAGATAAAAAGAAAATTAAAACAATACCAGACACTGTTGATGTTATTAACGATGAACTATTGGATACGGTTGAAATTGAAGATAAAACTTATTATTACGAACCAAAGGAAAAAGGAAATATTTATGATTCTAGTAAAAAGGTAGTTGGTACTTACAAGAATGGAAAATTTAACCTAAGTTAATCTTTTTAGATTGATTAATTCTATTAATCTTAAAATAGAATGTTTATTCCAGTTTGAATATTTTCTTTTAAATTCATTAACATTTTTAATATTGTAAGGTTGATTGTTAAATGTTTCAAAGAAAGTTTTCAAATCAGAGTAACCTCCTAATAATAATGAATTATTATTTTTTTTAAGATAAATTTGAGGAAAGGTACTAATATTATCAGTCTTATATTTTTCTTTATCATTTGATGTAACTTTTAAAGATTTAAAATTTGTTTTATTATCTGTTAATAATTCTAACGCGGCATTAGAGTAAGGACAACCTTCTAAAACAACGACAAATAGATAATACATTATATTAAAGTATATTATTTTATTTTAAGGAATAATATCTAATTCTCAATAATAATATGCCAGGAGGATTAGTTCAATTATTAACAGTTGGTATGCAAGATGCGCCACTTATTATAAATCCAGAAATAACATTTTTTAAAACAGTATACAGAAGATATACAAATTTTGCATTAGAACAAATTATTAAACCAATAGGAACAAAAAGATTTGGTTCATATTTTCAATACAAGGTACCAAATGTAAATGATTTATTAAGTGGCTTTCATTTTATTATTGATATACCATTCATTGATATTCTAAAGACAGTTACAACTAGTACGACTACTACAACAGCTTATGATATTAATGAGTTAAGTGTAATATATAGTTCAACTAAAACATATTTATTATTTGAAGCAACTTCAATGAATTATTATTTAGTTCCAGAAACATTTTTTAAATTATCTAGTAATGACAGTTATTATAGTCAAGTTAATGGTATTACATTGGAAGAAAATTTGTTAGCAGGATTAAATTTACTTGGAACAAATAATTATGGTATTGAAGTTGCAACTTTTCAATTAAAAGAATCATCATTAAATCAATTGTTACCTGTTTTAAGATTAAATTTTAATAATTGGTTTGAATTTTGGTTAAAAATATTTGACAAAAACGATGAATTTATTTACTTTACAAATATTGTATCACAATTAAATTTAGTATCTGATTTAAATGCTAAATTAAATTTGATTTTATACGATGGATATATTAATTACAATGTATTTAATGAATATAGAAATTATTTAGATTTTAAGAATGAAATTAAAAATTATTTTAATTATAATCCAGCTAATACTCAATTAATTTACGATGTAGATTATGCTATTAGTTATGCTAATTTATTAAATTTAGACTCTACTATTTATAAAAATAATGCTCTAAAGTTAAATTCCTTGTATTATTTGTTTTTACTGCAATCAATCTATGCAAACTTTAGTCAACAGATTAAGGGTTATACATTTTGGAAGAAATATCAATTAACAACTGGTAATTTAGTGGATAATAATGTAATATTTCCAGATAGTAATTATTTTTTAGAATGGAAGAGTAAATTAAATGTTTATCAAAATATTAGTTTTGATAATTTAGAAATTTCTGAAAAATTTGAGAAAATTTATTTTGGAACAGAGCAAACAATTAATACTTTATTTAATATATTAAATGTTACTGATACTGAAAGAATTTGGTGTACTTTAAAAGTATTTTATAATCAATTTACTGATAATACTACTAATACTATTTGTTTTGATGATCATTTTAATCCAAATTCAACTACATTAAATTTAAATTATAATATTAATAACTATTTTCAAAATGTATATTCTACTTTAAAAACTGATTCAAATTTAAATTCAAGTTGGTCTAACTTTGATGACCCTACTTATATTCAACCAGTTGATTTAGCATTAATTTATCCATATTTAGCTTATAAATTAACTGATGCAGTAGTAAATCAACAAATGTTTAATGATTATAACTTTTTTGTTACTTGGCGAAATAAAGTAAACATTGCTTACTTTTTTAGAACAGGTGAAAATTTAGATAATTATTATTCAGAAAAAGTAAGTACTAATACTTTTCAAAATACTTTCCTTACTTTAAATGATTATGACCAAAAAACAAAAAATATGGCTTTTTTTCATAATATTAATGTTAATAGAAATTTGAAAACTGATAATATTAGAGAGGAGATGAATAAACTATTTTATAATGAATCATTTTACGGTTCAATAAATATTACTAGCGATTCACTAACAAGTAATTATGTTTTCCCAGCTAATTCGTATAATGAAGTTGGAGTTATTAATTATGATTTAGTAAATCAAGAAGTTATTATTACTGATCAAGATTCTTTTGATTATGTATACAGTAATAATACTTTGACAATTAATAATTGGAACAGAACATATTATCAAAGAATATTAATTGAAACCTTTAATGGATTTTTAGAAGTTTTTAATTTTAATGTTAAAGATAATTGTTTGTATATTTATTTGTCTAATAGTATTAATTTAAATAAATCTTCAAAAATAACAATTCAAATGATTAAAAAAATATTAGTTCCTGTATTAGATTTTGTACCAGTTGTTGATTCTAGTGGTAATATTAATTATCCAAATATTAAATTAAATACAAATAATTTTCCAGATATAAATTTTAATGCAATTGAAAATAAAGAGATTCCTTATAAAAAATATAATTTATATAATGTAAATGATTCTATTATAGTTAACAATAACATTATTATTGAGAATGGAATTATAAGAATTTTAGGAATTAACGGAAGTTATAATAAATTTTATGAATTGAAAGTTATTTATTATGATAATTCTGTAACAAGAATACCAATTAGATTAGATAACGATACTATTATTTCAAATATAAATTTAGATTTTATAAATATAATTATTATTGATTTAATTGAACTTGATTTTAATTTAGAATTAATTGATACTAATGTAATTATTGAGGATAATATAGTTTATATAGAAGTTCCTAATGTAAATATTAATAATTATTTTTGGTTAGTAGCAACTATGGATGCTAGTAATAATATATTACCAAAAAATAAATTTATACCTGTTGGTTACAATGGAACTAATTTTATTGCATATGGTAATTATTTAAATTATACTTGGGATTTATATCAAATAGCAAATAGTTTAGTTCCCAATTTATATCCTATACTATATCATTATTTAAATACTGATATTTCCGGAAATATTAAGAATTATCAACTAAATTCTAGTTTTTATCAAGAACCATTTATTTTAAATACTTATGGTAACCCTGAACCTTATTATTATTTTTATAATTTACCATCTAATCATACTACTATTTCAATTACTATTAATGGTTTTACTGTTAATAAATTATTTTTAATTAATCCTAGTGAATTTTACACGAGAAACAATGTAAGAATCCCAGTGGTGTTTGATATGATTAATTTAAAATCATATAGTGATAAAGTAACAGTAATCAATTTATTTAATAGTTTATTTGATTCTAATTTTGTAAATAATCCAAATTATTCTTATTTATTATCAACTATTGAAACAGCTACTACTACTTATGAGAATTTATATTTAGATTCAATTACTACTTTACAAAGCTTAGGACAAACTATTAATACAGTAATAAAT
>Ga0114967_10000325_pt1 | contig 40113 bp, 35 predicted proteins | sample M_130628_MF_Meta_FD_92639 | JGI IMG/M metagenome (GOLD analysis project Ga0114967, IMG submission 92639) | Freshwater microbial communities from Lake Montjoie, Canada to study carbon cycling - M_130628_MF_MetaG | ecosystem: Environmental > Aquatic > Freshwater > Lake | place: Lake Montjoie... | reverse complement strand
TTGATTTTCATAAAAAAAATAGTTCTAATGGTTTTTTTCCTACTCGTAAAGCTTTTCGGTTTCGCTCCGTTTTTTAAAGTGGTTTCTGAACTCCACTTTGGGATATAAAAATAAGAATAAATGAAAAAAATATATTAAAGTTGTTAATTCACAAATGCTAATCGGCAACTGTCTTGTACTAAAATAGGTTTACACCAGGAGGTTAAAACCATGAATATCAAGCGAGACTTAAAATACATAAAAGTAGTTGGGAGGATAGATGCGGGGGAATAATATTTTCGAAAATTAGGAGAAAAGGTTTAAATATCATATTTTTTTATGAGGCATTTTCATGTGTTTTTGTACAAATGACCGAATAATCATAAAAAAAGGTCTGTTATAAGATTACACGATTGTGTTATAAGATCACGAGGGCATGCTCTAAGATATCGAAGAGCGTGTTTTGATGAACAAATCAAAGGATAATATGCGGAAGGCTTTTATAGACCTCAAAAATCTCTTTAGCCTTGGATATATAATTTAGATATCTGTCTTGTTAATTATGATTCAGAAAGAGCTATCCTTAACTAATTTATAATTATCTAGCATAAGCTGCCTTCAAAACTATACAGAAACGGTGCTTTATTTGCCGCACCTGAAAAATGTTTTTCGTGGCGTTTCAAAATTCCCATACTTAATACTTTTCGTTGAAAAGTTCCTCGATGGAGTTTTTCTCCCAAAATCGCTTCATAAACCTGCTGTAATTCTTTCATCGTAAATAGAGTTGGTAATAGATTGATTCCTACTAATTTACGCTCCAGATTATCTCGAAGAGTTTGTAAAGCTTTTGTGACAATTATTGAATTGTCGAGCATCAGATTGGGCAATTCGTCGAGGGCATACCAATCACATGAATCCGACAAAGCATCGGGGGTAGGCACAACATCTTCATAATTTATCAAGGCATAATAAGCCACCGAAATAAACCTATCTAAAAGCCATGAATATCCATCCAGCGTTTGGTTATTGGCTTTCATAATAGCTTCCATAACTTCGGGCTTATAGCGAGCCATACTCCCGAAAGCATAAAACTGCTCTAAATAAATATTGTCTAAACCCGTTCGCTCTTTTAAACCTCTTCTGACAGCATCGTTTAGGTCTTCGTCATGCTTCACAAAACCACCAGGTAAGGCAAAAAGTCCAGTATTATGATATTTCATTATAAGTATTTTAAGCTTTTCACCAGAAAAACCAAAAATCACAGAATCGTAAGCAATATGTTTTAGATAGCCTTTTGAATCCACTTTTGTTTATTGTTAAATTATAATTTTTTCAAAAATAAATAGGATTATTTTAAAACACTAATTAATATTGTCGCAGATTGAGACAATATTAAAACTCCCTTCCTACAAATGAAAAAAGTAATCTGTTTATTAAGCCTATTTATGTTAGCAGCAGCTTTCACACACGCTCAAAGCATAAATACCTTTGCGGTTCAAACTACCATAGAAAATGGCGTTATTGAAGGCAACTATGACACCAAAACTGGTATTCAAACCTATTTTGGAATTCCTTTTGCGAAGCCACCTGTCGATGATTTACGTTGGAAAGCACCACAAGCACCTGAAAATTGGAAAGGCGTGAAAGAAACCAAAAAATTTAGTGCCAGACCAATGCAAAAAATTGTTTTTGGTGATATGGCATCTCGTTCGAGTGGTTTGAGTGAAGATTGTCTCTACCTCAACATTTGGACACCAGCCAAGCGAAATACCAAAGATTTACCGGTTTTACTTTATTTTTATGGTGGTGGCAACTCAGCAGGCGATGCTTCGGAGCCACGCTACGATGGTGAAACTATGGCAAAAAAAGACATCGTTGTAATCACTTGTAATTATCGCTTAAATGTATTTGGCTTTTTGGCACACCCTGAGTTAAGTGCCGAAACACCCTATAAAGCGTCAGGAAACTATGGAATGCTCGACCAAGTAGCTGCCATGAAATGGGTGAATAAAAACATTGCAGCATTCGGTGGAGACCCTAAAAAAGTAACAATTGCGGGCGAATCGGCTGGTTCGATTGGTGTAAGTATGCAGATGTCATCGCCACTGGGCAGAAACCTAATTGCTGGGGCAATCGGTGAAAGTGGTGCGGGAATTAACCCAACAATGGCACCAGTATCATTGGTAGATGCTGAAAAAATGGGAGTTGAATTTGCAAAAAAAGCAGGTAATTTAAGCATCAAGCAACTACGAGCTTTATCAGCTAGAGATATTTATGAAATCTTCGACGAATCAAAAACTTTTGGGTTTCCGATTGTAATTGATAATTATTTTCTACCCAAAACAATCTCTCAGATTTTTGCGGCTAAAGAACAAGCCCAAGTTCCATTACTTTTGGGTTGGAATTCGGCCGAAATACCTGGCGGTGCTTTTATGTACGGAATGCCAAACACAACCGAAAACTTTATTACGAGAGTAAAAAAAGAATATCCTGATAATGCCGAGGAAGTTCTAAAATTATATCCTCATAGCACCGAAGCGGAAGTTTTAATTTCAGCAACCGCCTTAGCTTCCGATAGATTTATTTCCTACTCTACTTGGAAATGGTTCGATTTACACCGAAACAACTCCTCACAACCAGTTTATCGATATTTATATAGCAAAATTCGCCCCGAATTAGTAGATAAAACACTAGGCTCGGGCTTAGCTGGCGGAACAGTAAAAGCCGATGCAGCAGCACCACGACCAAAACCGCTTGGAGCTCCGCATGCTTGTGAAATTGAATATTGCATGGGAAATCTTCATTTGATAAAAGATTATGCTTGGACAGCCGACGACTTCAAAGTTTCGGAAACGATGAATAATTATTTTGCAAATTTTATTAAAACAGGCAATCCTAACGGTGCAAAATTACCAGAATGGACAGTTGCAAAAGCAGGCGATGCTACTCCGCCAGTGATGATAATTGATGTAGAATCTCGCACCGAAAAAGCAAAAGACGATGCTCGTTATGAGTTTTTGGATAAAGCTTATAAGAATAAATGAATTCGATTGACGATTTACGATTAATTCAATTAACGATTTAATCAAATTCTCAATTCTATAATTTATTACTTTGAATCAAGAGGTTTTAAAGAAAAGATTTAAAGATTGGGCAATAAAAGGAGTTTTATTCACTCGAAAGTTTCCAAACGAGCCAGATTTTAAAGCAATCCGAAATCAGATGGTTAGATGTATTCCTTCATGTGCAGCAAATTACAGACCAGCATGCCGAGCAAAGTCTAATGCAGATTTTATAAATAAGCTCAAAATCGTTGAAGAAGAATTAGATGAAAGTATGTTTTGCTTGTAATTTGTTGTAGGTCTGGAAGAAAAACTCCGAAATGATGTAGTAGAAATTTATAAAGAAGCAGATGAACTATTATCAATAACTGTTGCGTCAATTAAAACACTCAGAAAAAATCAAAATAATCGTAAATCGAATCAATCGTAAATTAAAAATATGACAACAAGACGAGAATTTCTTAAAAACACTTCACTTTTGGCAACTGCGGCTGCCGTAACGCCATTTTCCGAAGTAATGGCCGGTTTAATGAAAGAAAACAAATTGGGCATCCAACTTTTTTCTATTCCAAAAATGCTTTCTGAGGATTTTATGGGTGGAATTATGATGCTGCAATCACAAGGCTATAAAGAACTCGAACTCTTCGGGCCATTTCCTTTTAGTGCCGAAAAAGCAAAAAAAGGCTGGGAGGCAGCAGGAAAAATGCTTGGCTTTTCGGGAAGTGGTTATTTTGGCAAATCAGCCAAAGAGGTGAAAAAAATTCTTGAAGACCACGGCATGAGTAGTCCAGGCACGCACACCGACCTTGATACTTTGGAGCAAAACATGGGAGCTTTAGGCGAAGCCTCAAGTATTTTAGGTCATAAATACGTTACGCTTCCTGCCATACCTGACGACCGTCGTAAAACGCTCGACGACTATAAGCGAATTGCCGAAACATTCAATAAAATTGGAGCAGAAGCTAAGAAAAACGGCATCCGTTTTGGCTACCACAACCATGGTTATGGCATCAAACCAATGAATGGACAAATTCCATTGCAAATCATTTTAGATAATACTGATCCCAGTTTAGTGTTTTTTGAAATGGATATTTTTTGGACAACTTGTGGTGGTGCCGACCCAATTGAGTATTTATCAAAATATCCAAATCGTTATAAAATGCTTCACATCAAAGATATGAAAGAGAAAAAGCAGTTTGCGGGCGATGGCGGTGGAATGGGCGATTGGATGCCAATGTTTTCATTAATGGCTTCGGCAGGCGATGGTGTACTAGATTTAAAAGGAATTGTAAAAAAAGCCAAAGAAGTTGGTGTTGAGCATTTCTTCGTTGAGCAAGATTTGGTGGCAAATCCTCAAGTAGCTTTGAAACGCAGCTCAGAGTTTTTGACAAGCAAAATATAAATTTAATTGAGAATTAGGAGTTGAAAATTGAGAATTATTGAAGATAATATTCCAGTAAACCTCATTCTTAATTCCTAATTTTTAATTCCTAATTCAATTTATGAAAAACCTACTACCAACCCTTGCTCTACTTTGTATTTTGTTATCAGCAAATGCTCAAAAACAAATATTTCTCTACGAAGGAAAGCCTGCGGGTTCGGAAAACTGGACTTGGGAGGAAGCCAATTCAGAGGAAAACCTCTTCAATACTAAAGTTGTTTATAATGTTTCTCGCCCTTCGATTACAGCTTATGTTCCTGAAAATCCGAATGGAACTGCCATTGTAATTGCCCCTGGAGGTGCTTTTCATACACTTTCGATTGATAGTGAAGGCATTGACGTGGCCAAATGGTTGAATGCCAAAGGCGTAACTGCTTTTGTGCTAAAGTATAGAGTTGCTCGAAGTTTTACGGACGACCCTTTGAAAGAAATCATGGGTAAAATGAGCAATTTTCAAACCCTTGATGAAGAAAACAGGGCAGTAGTTCCGCTTGCGACGCAAGATGGAATGAAAGCTGTAAAATATATCCGTGAACGTGCCACGCAATACAAAATTGACCCAAAAAGAATTGGCTTCATGGGTTTTTCTGCGGGTGGAACACTCACCATGTCTGTCGTTTATAGTGCAGATAACGCCAGTCGACCGAATTTTGTAGCACCTATTTATGCCTATGAAAATGCCATCATTGGCTCAAATATGCCCAAAGAAAAAACACCCATTTTTTTAGCCGTTGCGGGCGACGACCAACTGGGTTTTATGCCGCACAGCATCAATATTTATAAAAAATGGTTTGATGCTAAACAACCAGCCGAACTACATATTTATGAAAAAGGCGGACATGGCTTTGGCATGAGAAAAACTAATACTTCGAGTGAAGGCTGGATTGAAAATTTTGGCAACTGGCTCAAAATGCAAGGATATTTATAGAATTTACGAATAACACAACTTATTCATAATCAATACTTTAATATATTTTCTTTAGGTATTTAGTCAAGATACCGTGAAATAATTAATATTCTTTCAACCATGAAAAAACTACTACTTCTATTTCTCCTCATAAAATCCCCACTTTGGGGGCAAGGGGGCTTCATCGTTCAAACAGCAAATGGTAAAGTTGAAGGTTATGCAAAAGATAATCTTCGGATTTTTAAAGGAATTCCGTTTGCGGCTCCACCTATTGACGAATTCCGCTGGAAAGCTCCGCAGCCAGTTCAAAATTGGACTGGTATAAAAAAATGCACTGAGTTTTCGGCAAGTCCGATTCAAAATAAACCTCAGCCTTTTTCATGCTGGACGGAGGAATTTATTGCTAAACCTGAGCCTTTAAGCGAAGATTGTCTTTACTTAAACGTTTGGACTTCAAGCAAAAATAAAGAAAAACATCCAGTTTTAGTTTGGATTTATGGCGGAGGCTTGAATAGCGGTTCGGCCAATTGTGATATTTATGATGGCGAAGAAATGGCAAAAAAAGGTGTAATTTTTGTGAGTGTAAATTATCGAGTAGGCGTTATGGGTTTTATGGCTCATCCTGAATTGAGCAAAGAATCGGGTTATAGCTCTTCCGGAAATTATGGTTTTCTCGACCAAATTGCTGCCTTGAAATGGGTTCAAAAAAACATTGCCGCCTTTGGTGGAGACCCAAATAATGTTACAATCGCAGGTCAATCGGCAGGGGCATTCAGTGTAAATGCCATGATTGCTTCACCTTTGGCAAAAGGTTTATTCCATAAAGCTATTCCACAAAGCGGTGGACTTTTATCCAACAGATTTAATCAAAACTTGGCAGAATCGGAGCAGCAAGGCTTGAAATTTATGGAAAAAGCAAATTGCAATTCGATTGCCGACCTAAGAAAAAAGTCAGCCGATGAGATTCAAAAAGCAAGCAATTTGCAAGGTTTTGGCCGATTCGGAACAACAATGGACGGCTATGTATTACCAACAAATATTTTTGATCACTTCAAAAACGGCAAACACAACCAGGTTCCAATCTTGACGGGTTGGGTTACGGGAGATGGTAGCTTGATGGGCGTTCCAAATACAAGTTTAGATAATTACAAAAAGGAAGTTCAAACTAAGTACGGAACAAAAGCAGATGAGTTTCTTACTATTTTCCCTGCCTCGACTGATGATGAAGCCAAAGCAGCAAAATTGAAACAAGGTTTGCTTGGCTTTGCAGGAATGCCATCGCATTTATTGGCAACTTTCACCAATAAACCTTCTTATTTATATAATTTTAGCCACGTTCCGCCAGATAAGCCTAATTTCCCAAATTATGGAGCTTTTCATACTTCCGAAGTACCTTATGCTTTGCATACGCTTCATACTTGGAAACGAAATTGGCAACAATTGGATAAAGATTTAGAAAATACTATGACTTCGTATTGGGTAAATTTTGCCAAAATAGGCAATCCAAACGGTGCAGGTTTGCCCGAATGGAAAACTTATGACAAACAAGCAGGAAATATCATGGTTTTTGACGAAAAAATTTACAATGAAAAAGGTCTGTTTAAAAAAGAATTTGATTTTTTAGAAAATAATTAAATATGAAAAAACTACTCACGCTCATTATTTTTCACTTATCACTCATTACTTTCGCCCAAACTAGCAAAGTAGTAAGTTTCGTAATCAATTCAAAAGCACTACAAAATAAAGGGGGAGAAGACCCAAACCGTAATGTTTCTGTTTACCTTCCACCTAATTATGATGCTTCAACGCAGAGTTATCCTGTCATTTATTACCTGCATGGTTTCATGGGAAAAGACAATATTTTTCCACAAATGCAAAAGATTTTGGATGAAGGCATTGTTCGTCAAAAAATCAAACCTTTCATTTTCGTTCAAGCCGACCAATATACGCTTTTTGAAGGAAGTTTTTATTCAAATTCCTCATTCACAGGCAATTGGGACGAATTTGAGAGCAAAGAATTAGTAGAATATATAGACAAAAACTACCGAACACTCCCCAATCGGGAAAGTCGGGGTATTGCTGGGCACTCAATGGGAGGTTATGGTGCTTTCAAAATCGGAATGTTACATCCCGAAGTGTTTAGCAGTATTTATGCACTTAGTCCAGGTTTATTGGCAATGGTAAAAGAATTTGGACCAAATAGTACTTCTTTCAAGGATGTTCAAAATGTAAAAACAATCGAAGATTTAAAGAAAACCTATTATCCAAAAGTCTTGGTAGCTGTTGGACGTGCATGGTCGCCGAACCCCAACAAACCACCATTTTTCTGTGATTTCCCGTTTAGATACGAAGGAGATAAAATGCTTGTAAATCAGCCTGTTTTGGAAAAATGGGAGGCAAATATGCCACTTTATATGGTTGACAGCTATGCTGATAATTTACGAAAAATGACCGCCATTAAATTGGATTGGGGCAGAAATGATTCTCCACGATTTCCTGTTCAAATCGGAATGTTGAGTCAGCGTTTAGAAAATTTGGGCATCAATCATTTTTCCGAAGAATACATCGGTGACCATGGCAATAAAATCTGGACAATGGATGGTCGTGTTTTGAATGATTTATTGCCTTTTTTTAATGATTATTTGAAATTTTGATTACCATTCCCCGTTCGCCTTAATGTTGGCAAATGATAGTGTGCGTTAGGCTAAATTTTAATTAAGTCTATGTGTTGGACGTTCTTGGAGCGGCAGTAGAGAAAAGGCAATTAATAGAGGATAAAAGATGAGTCAAGGTTATCAAATTATCAATCAATCGTCAATACACTACATGACTTTTCAAGTGGTCGATTGGGTGGATGTATTTTCAAAACAGAGGTATCGAGAAATTGTACTTGATGGCTTTCGCTGTAGCCAAAAAGAAAAAGATTTGTGGTTATATTCATATGTAATTCAGCCTAACGACAAAAATAACATTAAGGCGAACGGGGCTTCAACTTTATAATTATCCAATTTACTTTTTCCAGCCCCTTTTGGCCTTCCGAGTTTTACCCCAGCTGTTCCGCTGTTCGAGATTTTCAATCTTCGACCTTAGAGCAGTTGATTTGTAATCCAAGTATTACATAAAATCACTAACAAAAATAATAGATCAAGCAAATAATTGAGGTATTTATCCTCGACCGAATTTAATAAATAAATTTCTCAAATAACAAAGTTATATTTGTAAATTGAATCTCGACTTTGTAAAGAAATAGCACGCTTCGCTATGCATGAAATTTTACTACCTAAACATCGCTCAAGAATTAAAATTATGCAACCTTTTAAATTTTTATGAAAAAAATCATCTATTCCTTCCTCTTACTCGGTATAATATCTTTAGCTTTCTTTGCTTTTAAACCAAAAAAGAACAAACGTCATGCGATGGTCCGCCATACTATGGTCCGACCCAACATTGTTTTCATCATGTCTGACGACCATGCTTATCAGGCAATTTCGGCTTATGATACAAAGCTTACTCAAACGCCAAATATTGACCGAATTGCCAAAGAGGGTATGTTGTTCACAAATGCCTGTGTAACAAACTCTATTTGTGCACCATCACGAGCCGTAATTTTGACAGGAAAACATAGCCATTTAAATGGTAAAATTGATAATTATTTTCCGTTTGATACGACCAACGTTACTTTTCCTCAAATTTTGCAAAAAGCTGGTTATCAGACCGCTATGTTTGGAAAACTTCATTTCGGAAATAACCCTAAAGGTTTTGATGAATTTAAGATTTTACCCGACCAAGGTAATTATTACAACCCTGATTTTATCACCAAAAAAGAAGGTAAAAAGAAACTAACAGGCTACGTAACTGACCTCATTACGGATATTACTTTGAATTGGTTAAAAAACGAACGTGATGAAGAAAAACCTTTCTTTCTCGCCTATTTACACAAAGCTCCACACCGAGAATGGCTTCCCGCCGAACGTCATTTTAAGGAATATTTGAAAAAAACTTTTCCTGAGCCTACAACACTTTTTGATAATTACGAAGGCCGTGGACGAGCTTCAAAAGAGGCAGAAATGAACCTGCTCACGCACATGAACTGGGCCGGAGATTCAAAGATTTTTCCCGAAAATATGGATAAATTGGGCATCAAAGAATCGCACCCTTATGATAAACAAAATTATAATTATACCGTAAACCGAATGAACACCGAGCAACGCAAAGCTTGGAATGAAGCATACGGAAAAATGAACGAAGAATTCGTTAAACGCTATCCAAGTATGACCGAAAAAGAAAAAATGCAGTGGCGTTATCAACGCTATATGCAAGATTATCTGGGATGTATTGCAGCGGTTGATGAGGGAGTAGGGCAAGTATTAGATTTCTTGAAAAAGAACAATTTAGAAGAAAATACAATTGTAGTTTATACCTCTGACCAAGGGTTTTATTTAGGCGAACACGGTTGGTTTGATAAACGTTTTATTTTCGATGAATCTTTCAAAACTCCTTTAATAGTTCGTTGGCCGAATGTTATAAAACCAAGCACAAAAAACTCTCAAATGGTTCAAAATCTCGATTTTGCTCAAACTTTTTTAGAAGCTGCTGGTATCAAACCCCCATCAGATATGCAAGGCGAGAGTTTGATTCCGATTTTTAAAGGACAAGGTAAAAACTTCAGAGATGCAGCCTATTATCATTATTACGAATATCCAAGTGTCCACATGGTGAAGCGTCATTATGGAATCGTCACGGAAAAATACAAATTAGTTCATTTCTATTATGACATTGATGAGTGGGAACTTTACGACCGTATGAATGATAAAAATGAAATGAAAAACGTTTATAATGACCCAAAATACGCTACCGTAAAATCCGAATTGCATCAAAAGCTGGCAGCACTCAGAGTAAAATATAAAGACTCCGAAACTTTGGACAAAATGTATATCGATAAGTATAAGGAATTAGAGAAAGGTGCAAAAAATGTCAAATAAACTTAAACAAAAATACACTGACACAGCGGTTTGTACTGATGACACTGATATTATTGAAATTTAAACTTTTACCTTTTTCACAAATACTTAAATAATAAGATAAGATTAATCGACAATTTTTCAAACAGCTAAATATCTGTCTATAAACTTATTATCTTAAGCGGACTTGTCCACTATTTATCGTGGAATACTTAATAATCATAAAAATCAAATTCATCTATTCATTTTTTCTCAATTTATATTTTAGTATTCAACTATTTTTTAAACAATGAAAAAAACAATTCTTTCTCTTTTTGCTTCATGTTGTTTGTTTTTTCAAACAGCCGATGCACAACTTCAAACAGGTGAAAATGTTGGAGTTACATCAACCGATGCAGGCAAAGTTCGTGGTTATATCAATAACGGAATCCTTACTTACAAAGGTATTCCGTATGCCGAAGCCAAGCGTTTTGAATCTCCACAAAAACCAAAACCATGGACGAATGTCCGTAGTTCATTTAGCTATGGGCCAGTTGCGCCTTTGATGGATCCAACAACAAGTATCATGGATGAAAGCGAGTTCGTTTTTGACCATAGTTGGGGTTTTACTAATGAAGATTGTATGCGAATAAACGTCTGGACACCGGGTATCAACGATGGCAAAAAACGACCTGTAATGTTTTGGATTCATGGTGGTGGTTTCACGGCTGGTTCGTCGCAAGAATTGCCTTCTTATGATGGTGAAAATTTAGCTAAAAAGGGTGATGTTGTCGTAGTTTCTATCAATCACCGTCTGAATATTTTAGGTTATCTTGACCTTTCGGCTTATGGTGAAAAATATAAGCAATCGGCCAATTTGAGTGTTTTGGATATGAAATCAGCTTTAGAATGGGTAAAAACTAATATCTCAAACTTTGGTGGAGACCCAAATAATGTCACAATTTTTGGACAATCTGGCGGCGGTGCAAAGGCAAATACCTTAATGGCGATGCCTTCGGCAAAAGGACTTTTCCATAAAGCAATCAATCAAAGTGGAGCTTTCCGTACGGCCATGCTTGATAAAGCAACAACGCAAGCAATCGGTGCTGAAGTCATGAAAGAATTAGGCATTTCAGCCGAAAAAGTCGATGATATTCAGAAAGTTCCTTACCAAACTTTGAGCGATGCTGGTAAAAAAGCACTTAAAACCATTGCTGATAAAATGAAAGCTGAAGGTAAACCAGTGATTGGCTTCGGTTTGAGTTGGGGACCAAGTGCAGATGGCGAAGTTTTACCTTACGAATTATTCTCAAATGAAGCATTTGAATTATCAAAAAATATCCCTTTGATGATTGGTACAACTATTAACGAATTTTCGGTTTTTAGAGGTGGAATGCCAAGTAATTCAACAAATGAACAAGCAACCGAAGCAATAAAAAAAGTATATGGCGATAAAAGTGATGCTTACATTGCTGCCGTAAAAAAAGCTTATCCAAGTGGCAAAATGACTGATATGCTCAGTTATGATACGATGTTCCGTCCAGGGGCGGTGGTTCAAGCAAACCAAAAGTCGGCAGTTGCTGGTTCAGCTCCAGTTTATATGTATTTATTCGATTGGCAATCGCCTGTAATGAATGGTAAATACAAAGCAGTACACTGTATGGAAATTGCCTTTTGTTTTGATAATATCCAACGTACTAAAAATATGACTGGTGGTACAAAAGAAGCACAAGAACTAGCCAATAAAATGAGTCAATCTTGGATTAATTTTGCCAAAGTGGGCAATCCAAACCATAAAGATTTACCGACTTGGCCAATATACAATTCAACAAATACGGCTACAATGCACTTTGATAATACTTGCGTAATAAAACCTCAAATGGACAAAGAATTGTTTGAGTTGATTAAATAAGCGACTTTCATTATATATATAAAAACATCCTTTTTGTTTATGTACAAAAACAATTTGAAGCAATAGGATGTATTCATTTAACATAAATTTAAAGCACCGCCATCGCCTTAATCACTTGTGATTTTGGGTCAAGCCAAGTTTCAAAAATAGTGGGTAAATCATCAAAAGTTGCTTGGTGAGTAAGCCAAGCATTTGTGTTGATTTGTCCACTTTCTATTTTTGAGATAATATGCTTAAAATCAGCAGAAAGAGCATTTCTACTTGCCAAAAGTGTAATTTCTCGGCGATGAAAATCGGGGTCAAAAAACGTTACTTCTCCTTGGAAAAGTCCAACATAAACCAATTTCCCACCAAAAGCTACATACGAAAACGCCTTCATCATTGATTGTGCGTTTCCTGTGGCATCAAATACTACTGTTGGCAAATTTCCTTTTAAGATTTTTCGCAAATCCTCAGCCGAAAAATCATCTTTGGCAAGGATACTTTCATCTATTCCGATAGCTTCGTTAGCAAAATCGAGACGTTGTTTGCTAAAATCCATTACTATAATTTTTGCCCCGTTGATTTTTGCAAACTGAATGACCGACAAACCAATTGGCCCCGCTCCTATCACCAGCACAAAATCATTTTCAGTCAGATTGGCACGTTGAACGGCGTGTGACCCTATCCCCAAAGTTTCTACCAAAGCCAGTTGTTCATAACCCAAAAAGTCAGACTTATGTAACTTATTGACAGGCACTTTCAAATATTCTGCCATGCCACCATCAACATGAACACCCAAAACTTTTAGGTTTTCACAACAATTCGACTTACCATTTTGACAAGGCTGACACTCACCACAATTGAGATATGGCTCAACCGAAACCTTATCGCCAATTTTGATTCCGTTCGCTCCTGCTTCACTTCCTAAAGCTATTACTTCCGCCCCTAGTTCATGCCCAAGTACTCGTGGATACGAAAAAAAAGGCTGACGACCTCGATAAGCGTGATAATCGGTGCCACAAATTCCTATTCTATGGATTTTGAGTAAAGCCTCATTTACTGATAAAGCACCATCAAAATCTCGACTAATTAGCTGCAACTCTTGTGCTTTGTTTAAAATGATTGTTTTCAAAATCTTAATATTTTAGGATAAATTTTTATCAATTACAAACGAAATCTCTTTAAAATCAAACATTTCTACTTCTTCGCCTACTGTCATTATCAAATGCCCAGTTTCGGCTACATCAATTATTTTTCCGAGAAATCGTTTACCATTTTGTTCATACTGATGTAATTCTCCAAACCTAAATACTCGTTCCAAATACTTTTTTTTCTGAACTTCAGTATGTCCGTTTTTCAACTGCAAATAATATTTTTCAATACATTCGCAAAGTTGCTCGATTAGTTTTTCAATCTCAAAATCAACAAATTTCTGCGAAGCCAATCTCAGTGAAATTGCATTGTCGCTTAAAAAACTTAACTGATTAATATTCAAGCCAATACCAATTACAGAATAAGCAATTCGACTTCCCGAAAGGGTATTTTCAATCAAAACTCCACCCATTTTAGAATTATCAACATAAATGTCATTTGGCCATTTAATTGCGAGTCCATCGGATAGATACTTGCACAAAAACTCATAAATACCTAAAGAAACTGCCATATTTAGCCTGAATTGTTGAGTAATACTCAAGAAATCAGGTTTCAAAATCATCGAAACAGTAATATTTTGGTTAGGTAATGCCTCCCAAGTATTTCCACGTTGCCCACGACCCGCAGTTTGGTAAGACGTAATGACAATTGTTCCATCAAACACTTGCTTTGTTTGAATTATTTCAGAGGCAAAATCGTTAGTTGAATGACAACTTGGCAGATAAATGCTATTTTTGCCGAGAAATAAAGTTTTGGGTTGAAAATTGTGCAATTTTATAGTAATTTAGCATTTTAACAAATATACGATATAAATATTTTTCGTGAAGTTCGTACGCTTTCAAAAGAAAGACTTTTTTTTGAACTTTATAATGACAAACAAAAAGTTTTACATCAAACGTTTATCATTATTACTTCACCATTCTCTATACGAACCGCTCACAAAATTAAATGAAGATAAGATTGAATGAAAGAAATTAAAGAATTTTCTGGTGAGGAGTTAAGTCGCTTAGTAGTACACGGAATGTTAGAAAAAAAAGCGGCAAATATTGTAGTCATGGACTTACGCAAGGTTAACAATTCCATCACTGACTTTTTTGTAATATGTTCGGGTAATACCGATTCTCAAATCTCCGCCATCGCCGATTCGGTAGATGAAGAAGTTTTCAAAGCCTCCAAAATTAACCCTTGGCACCAAGAGGGGCGACAAAATCGAGAATGGATTTTGCTCGACTATGTTGATGTGGTTGTACACGTATTTAGAAAAGACCGTCGTAAATTTTATGATTTAGAATCTCTCTGGGGCGATGCAGAAACCACGCTCATCGAAGAAAGCTTTGAAACAGAAGCACCAAAACAAATAATCTTCGAATGATGTTAATAATATTTGAATCTTTACATATTTCAAAACCATGTAAAGGTTATTTTTTTTAGATGAATAACTATTGCATTAAATTTTGAAAAATTAAAAAAATGTCAGACAACAAAAATAATGAATTTCCAAAAAGAAAGCCAGCCAATAATGGAGGCGGTTTGCAGGGATGGATTGTAGCAGCTATTATTATGGGCATTATAGGTTTTTTACTTTTTTCGAGGTCAGCTTCTTTGGCACCGATTAAGTATAAGCTACTTGAACAAATGATTTTGCAGAAAGATGTAGAAAAAGTAGCTGTAGTGGAAGGCAATCGAAGTGTAGAAGTAAGCCTTACTCGTGATGCCCTTCAAAAACCACAATACAAAAAAGACTTAGGCAATAATCGTTATAATGCTGGTGGTCCTCACCTGAAAGTAGATTTGGTTTCGGTAGAATCATTTATGAATGATTATACCAATTTCTTAAAAACTGCAACAATTGACGAAGCTTATCGTCAAACATTATACCCAGAGAGCGTAGAAAGACAAGACATGACTAATTGGATTGTAAATTTGCTACCTTTCGTTGTAGTTCTTGGATTAATGTACTTCTTAATGAGCCGTATGACTGGCGGTGGCGGTCCAGGAGGTCAAATTTTCAATATTGGAAAATCAAGAGCTGCTTTATTCGATGCCGATAGTAAAGTGAAAATTACTTTCGATAACGTAGCTGGTTTGGAAGAAGCCAAAGAAGAATTGCAGGAAATCGTTGATTTCTTGAAAACTCCGAAAAAATATACCGAACTCGGTGGTAAAATACCAAAAGGTGCACTGCTCGTAGGCCCTCCAGGAACCGGTAAAACTTTATTGGCAAAAGCAGTAGCTGGCGAAGCAAGTGTGCCATTTTTCTCGCTTTCTGGATCAGATTTCGTTGAAATGTTTGTTGGAGTTGGTGCCGCTCGTGTACGTGACCTCTTCAAGCAAGCCAAAGAAAAAGCTCCTTGTATTATTTTTATTGATGAGATTGATGCAGTTGGTCGCTCGCGTGGACGTGGCTCAATGCCAGGTGCAAACGACGAGCGTGAAAACACTCTCAACTCATTGTTGGTAGAAATGGATGGATTTGGTTCTGATGCAGGAATTATCATTTTGGCAGCAACTAACCGCCCCGACGTTTTAGATGCAGCTCTTATGCGTCCAGGCCGTTTCGACCGCCAGATAAGTGTTGATACTCCTGACATTGTTGGTCGTGAAGCTATCTTCAAGGTGCACATGAAACCTTTGAAACTTGCCGATAACATTGATGTTAAGAAATTAGCAACCAACACGCCAGGTTTTGCAGGAGCGGAAATTGCAAATGTTTGTAATGAAGCTGCTCTTTTGGCAGCTCGTAGAGGTAAATCTGCTATTGAAATGATTGATTTTTATGATGCAATCGATCGGGAAATTGGTGGATTGGAGAAAAAAAACAAATTAATTTCACCAGAAGAGAAAGAAATCGTTGCCTACCACGAAGCTGGTCATGCAGTAGCTGGCTGGTTTTTAGAACACGCTAATCCATTGGTGAAAGTAAGTATCGTCCCTCGTGGAATTGCAGCATTGGGCTATGCACAATATTTACCAAAAGAACAATATTTGTACAGAACTGAGCAACTAATAGACGAAATGTGCATGACACTCGGCGGCCGTGCGGCCGAAGAAGTTGTTTTTGGAAAAATTACAACTGGTGCATTGAGCGACTTAGAACGTATCACGAAAAGTGCTTATGGCATGATTAGTATATATGGCATGAATGATAAAATCGGAAATGTTTCGTTTTATGACTCAAAAGGACAAGGTGAAATGTCGTTTACGAAACCATATTCAGAAGATACTGCTAAAACTATTGATGAGGAAGTAAAAAAACTGATAGAAGGTGCATATCTCAGAACAAAAGAATTACTGATAGAAAAACGTGAAGAATTGGAGAAAGTAGCACAAGAACTACTCAAAAAAGAGATTCTTCACCAATCTGATTTAGTTGAATTGATTGGCAAACGCCCATTTGAGAAATTAACTAATTATCAAGAATTTATGGACAAAATTGATACTCCTACTGAAGTAACCACTCCAGTTGTAGAGTAAAAATAATTTTGATATTGAGAGGCAATAGTAAATTTTAATTTACTATTGCCTTTTTTTCGTTTTTTGAGGTTTTAGTACCATTGTTTAAACTCCTCAATCAAAAGAGTTAATTAGTTTTCCCAAAAGTATATTTAATTAATACTGTGGCCTTTTAAAGTTTAAGCAACTCTATTCTAAAAGAATTTTTTTTGTTTAACTATTTACAGCACTTATTATTACTAAAAATGGTTTTTCTTAAGCCTGAATCATTCAATCCTCCAATGCTTAAACACAACAAAAAAGGAAAGAGTCTGCCCTCATACAAGAACCGACTCTTTCTTTTTTTAATCAGAAAAATAAAAATTACCTTACTTCAAAAATACCACGTCCGATACTAAATCCTTCAGAATATAGTTCGATATTATATTTACCTTTTGAGTAATTTGAACCACGAGAATAGATAAAATCAACATTCTGGCCAGAGTTATCATACGTTACTGATTGTTTGGCTGTGTAAATCATTTCTTTCCCACCGTAATTAAACGCACCAGAACCAGTCGCCATATCCGAAATACAGTTCCCTTGTGGGTCTAGCATACGCATATAGATTACTTTGTTTTCACGCTTAGTCAAAGGGTTTTCTGATAATTTGAAAGAGATTTTTACTTTCTCTACACGTTTCGCTTTGTATTCACCACCTTCACGCTCTTTACCACGAGAATTGATAGCATTTACTGAAACATTCATGGCTTTCAAAGCAGCGGCAAGAGTTACTTTTTCAGCCAATTCTTTATTTTTCACTGTTGTTGCATAAACTGAGTCCGCGAGAGCTTGTTTATCAGTTTTTAATGTTGAAACATCAGTTTTTAAATTCGAGTTTTCGCTGCCCAATGTTTTTACCTCGGTGGTTAACTGAGCATTTTCTTCTCTTAACTTGGCAATTTCTACATCTTTTGCACTCAAGGCAGCCTCATAACCCATAATTTTACTTTCAAAGTCACGAATCGACACACTTTTGGAGTTCACTAAGTTTTTCTTATCTTTTTCGAGTTGAGCCTTCAAAGCTTCAAGGTCAGCTACTTTACCACCGAGCGAAGTTATTTCAGCAATTTTTTTATCTAATTCGGCTGAAATTGAGTCAAGTTTCGTATTTGTCAACAATAACTCTTTAGTATTTTTTGAAATGTCAACGATTTTAGAATCAATATCCTTACGAGCGTCAAAGTAAAGAAATCCAAAAAGGGCGGCCAATGCACAAGCTAAAACGAGGCCCGCTGTCATAGCTGTATTACTTTTTCTTTCATGCATGTTTTCCATAGAAATAGAATGTTAAGTATTTTGAGTTTCAAATTTATTAACGGCAAAGTTATATTATTATTGAAACTATTTATCTTTTAAAGTGAAATTTTGTTGTTTTTTTCTTAAAATAACAATTGATTCTGTATTTTGCGAAAAATTAAATTGATTATTTGGATTTAATCTTACAATAAATGCATTTATGGCACTCATCACCAAAAAGAAAGTACCATTTAAAATTTCAGACAAGTTACGAAAATACTTATCAAAGTATGGTCGTGAAAAAGAATTGCCCATTAAATATACAGATTTATTACGTTTCGATAATGCTTTCCCACTCTATGATAAAAAGGGAAAAGACACACTATGGGAAACAGTAGTTTACCCTCAAAATGACCTCGAAGAAATTTATGAGGCATTAAAAAATATTTACGCCGATTTGAAAACCGATGGCGATGACACTGTAATCAAACATTTGGTAGTTGATAGAGTCGATACTTGCACCTATGCCAATACAAGACCATTCCGAATACGAATTGTAAATAAAATCAACGATAATCACGACTATTTCTATATAAAATTAGCTGATGCTTCTCGCATTTATGGCCTTGAACTGGAGCATTTACTTTCGCCAAATGTAATAAGCTACTGTACGCATGAAGACACATTAGTTGAAGAACATATTGCTGGAATCCCTGCTGACCAGTTTATGAATAATCACCTCAGCGATGCCAATTTTAATCCAATTCGTTTAAGCAAAGAGTTTATCAAGTTTAATGAACGTTGTTTTGTAAGACTTTTGGGTGATATGCACTCATCAAATTTCGTAATTATCGTCACGCCCGATTTTGAGGATTTTCATTATAGACTGCGAGCCATTGACTTCGACCAACAATCTTACGAAGCATCAAAATCAGTCTATATGCCACAGTATTTTAAGCAAAACTACGCCATGATTCAGATGGGCATGAAATATTTGACGGCAGAGTCAGTAAAACAATACCAAGCCGAAGAACGCACGCTAATTGCGAATAGATTAAGAGAAGAAAAAAGCAGAATGCACGATTTAATTGATACTATGAAAAAAGATACGCTTTCAATACACGATAATCTCGAGTCACTCAAACAAGACCTTTCAAAACATTATAAAAATGCTAAGTTTTTGAATTGTAAAAGTATGGGAGAAGTCGTGGAGTTGAGTTTAAAACTGGTCTTGGTTCATTAAAAATTTGATTGGAAAGTAAGCTAATTTTTCCATTCGAATCATTGATTTATTTAATCTTTCGTGATTGCCCAAAACAGCAATAACCAGCCAATTACCAAGAAAGCACCACCAATTGGAGCAACAGCCCCTAATACATGAAGGCCAGTAAAACAAATGGTATATAAAGCTCCGCTAAAAATCAACACACCAGCCAAAATACAATAGCCACTATAAATAAGAGTTTTGTTTGAAATGTGCTTCGATATTATCCCTATCAAAATCAATGCAAGAGCATGATAAAATTGATACCGAACGCCCGTCTCAAAAGTTTCGAATCGGCCACTTGCCGTAAGCATAATCTTAAGTGCATGAGCCCCAAAAGCACCAATCATCACCCCTACCGCTCCCAAAAGTGAACCTGCTTTCAAAAAAAGTTTATTCATAATTTTTTGTTTTCAATTAAAAAGTATCAAAATAAAATTAAGCAACAAATATGTAAACAGCTAAATATCTTTCTATAAGTTTATTATCTTATCGCGGACTTGCCGATTATTGACTGTGTACTATTTAACTTGAAATTACTCAAAAAGAGTTTTCATACTAAGGCAACTTTGATAAGTCAATCGAAGGCGTTTTACCTTTGAGTGGTCTTGTAAACTGCTGATTGAGCGAAGTATTTTCATTGAAGAATCCACAATTTCTTAAATAAAACTGACCATCTTTAATACCTCCGTCATAATCAACTCGATAGCCTTTTCGGGCGGTATTATCAGCGGTAAACGTTACTTGATTGAGTTCCGTCCAGCCATTTTTGGCAGTAAAAACCCACTGATTATCAAAATTCCCCATTCGTTCTTGATTACCAGTTTCGGGAATAAAATTTTCAAGAAAAGAATACAAACTTTTCAAATAAGTCGATATTTTCGGCCTTTTGAAACTCGCAATTAATCGCCATTGGTTTTCTTCGGGAGCAAAAAAGTATGCCGAGTAAGTAGTATAATTATCAGCCGTTGGCTTCCCTTGTAACAAAAATTGATACGTGTTTCCAGCTTTCCAATCATACTTCAAATAGCTTTGTCCACCCGAACCTTCATTGCCAAACTCGCCCGTGTAAACGCCATCGCCTTTTTTTAGAAGTAAAATCTTTTGGTCTTGAGGAATTGTGGCAGGGTTATCGGTTGCAAACGGACTCCATACAGAAAACAAAACTCTACGTTCAGTTTCCGAATTTACCTGCATTCCAAAATAACCTTCCCCAAAACCATTGGCCATAAAATACGAACCAATCACATCATTCCCTTTCGGAATCGTGATTTCATTATAAAACCATTCTATATTTTCTAAGCCATCAGTCGAATAACGCAAATGAACTGAAGGCCCTCTTCTTCCCCAATAAAAGAAATTACCTTCGTTATTTTTTACAAAAGTAAGCTCAGAAGAAACCGAAGTTCCACTCACAACCAAACTCGAAATCGTCCCGAAGTTGGCATTTGATTTAGTCATTCCTTTTATATCGACCGAAACATATCCCGCCTTTGGTAGATTCCATTCTCCAACAAAAAACTCTCTTTCAGTATCGCCTTCCGCCACAAAATCAATACTTTTTCCTAAAATACTGACATTAATTTTATTATTACTACCCTTCGGATTCATCAAGACCGACACTTTGAGCGTGCCTTTTAGGGCAACTTTGAAATAAGTTCGACAAATCGTCAAATCTGAATTCCAGTTTATTAAGCCCTCTTCCTTAATAGCCGCTCCATTTGTAGTCCAAGCATTCCCTCCGAGAGGAATCGTTTGTTTGTTCATATCATGCTCATTAATAAGCACTTTATCGTCTTTACATTGCAAAAAAATTGTCAGAAATAGGAGAATTAAAAATTGGATATTCATTATTTGAAAGAAGGTTGATAGAAATTTTTTAGTATTTTTTGTGGAGTTAATTAAAAAATCTACTTGAACGCTGATATACTTATATTAGTCTCATATAATATCTTTAATCACTGAGATATTTACAGTTAGGATAAAACACTTTTATTTTCATTTCTGATAAACTCTTCCTCCAAAAATCTTGCTACCAACTCGAATCATGTTACTACCTTCTTCGATTGCAAGAACATAATCCCCACTCATGCCCATAGATAAAATGGTTAATGATGGATGTGGCAGCCGTTGCGGATTGAAAGTTAATGTTTGGTAAAAATCTTTTAGCTTTTTAAATTCTCTTCTGATTTGAGTTTCATCATCGGTGAGGGTTGTCATGCCCATCAAGCCAACGATTCGTACATTTGGTAGCGTTTCGGCTTTCAAAATCTCCAAACATTCTTCTTCAGTCATGCCGCTTTTGGTGTCTTCTTCGGCAATATAAATTTGCAATAAACAATCAATCACTCGGTTATTTTTGGTCGCTTGTTTATTGATTTCCTGCAAAAGTTTTAAGCTATCGACTGAATGAATCAAACTTACAAATGATGCAATATATTTCACCTTATTAGATTGTAAATGACCAATAAAATGCCATTCAATGTCCTTTGGCATCGATTCATGTTTATCGACTAACTCCTGCACATAGTTTTCGCCAAAACGCTTAAAACCAGCATTATAGGCCTGCATTAGCATTTCTACAGGCTTGGTTTTTGACACCGCCACCAACGTTACGTCTTTCCCTGAAATTTCTTTTTCTATGAACTGAATGTTTTCTACAATTGCCATATTTAGAGTTCTGACGGGGTCGCCCGTGCGATTTTGATTTCTGAGTTCTGAGTTCTTAAACTGAGTTGTAACTCAGAATTTTAAATCGCATAGCGACCACGTCAGAACTAAGTATCATTTATGATGCCACCGAAGTTTGGTAAATATCGTACCAATCTTCACGACTTAATTTAATATCTGAAGCACTGGCAGCATTACGAATACGAGCTTCTGACAATGAGCCAATGATTGGTAAAGTACCCAATTGCATCAACCACGCAACGGCCGTTTGCTCTACATTAGCCTCGTATTTTTTACCGACTGCTTCCAATTTTGTTTTCAAAACTGCCGATTTTCCTTCTTTTCCTTCTAGTATATCACCACCAGCGAGCGGAGCCCAAGCCAAAGGTTTGCTGAAACTTTGCTTGATGAAATCCAGACGACCATCTTCAATAGCCGAAATATTCATTAAATTTAACTCAATATGATTAGTTACTATTGGAATCGTGAGGTAAGAAGCCAATAATTGGTGTTGGAATGCAGTAAAATTAGCAACTCCAATGTGTTTAACTTTTCCTGTATTAACGATATCGGCCAAAGTCATAGCTGTTTGCTCTGGATCGGCCAAAAAGTCGCTTTGATTCAGTAAGAAAATATCTAAATAATCAGTTTTGAGTTTTTTCAAAGAACTTTCAACGCTACTTACAATATAATTATGAGAGTTATCGAAATAACTTAACTTTCCGTTGTTTGCTTTACGAATACCACATTTGCTAAAAAGCACGATGTCTTCACGCTTGAAAGTCTTATTGGCAATAATTTTTCCGAATTGCTCTTCGATGGTCGAATCACCGTAAATATCGGCATGGTCAAAGGTATTAATGCCCAATTCTAAGCATAAATTAATGATTTGCTCCATTTTGGCTGGAGTGTTTTCTAAATTTTCCCAACGCCAAAATCCATAAATGGCTTCCGATACCTTGGGTCCCGAATCACTGAGATATACTTTTTTCATGTTGTACAGTTTTTGATTAAAGTGTGTAAAGGTAATAGTTTTGGTTTAGAAATAGTGTGAGAATTCAATTCTGAATATATAAATGATAAATTTACCCCAAATGGGCTATACAACAAAATTATCATACGATTGTCTCAGTTTTAGAGGCTGGATTTGAACCACCAATTAATGGCACCCGCATCATTATTATATATAAGTTTTAGTGGTTGCTTCTCTCAAACAATCATCGTGTTTGTCATAAAAGTATAAGGAAACACAAAGCGTTGTAACAATTGGGACATCAATTAACCGAATCAAACGTGCTAATGGAATTTGATTGGGTGTTCATTCAAGAAATATCCACCGTTTTATCCTTATGAACTTTGCTAAATTCCATCTCGACGCAAATCAAACAGAATTAATTCAAAAAATCGGCAAGGCAAACTTTCTTTGGCAATAATAACAGGCAAAGTCATCGGAGAGTTTTCGCTAAAATATTTTACCAAAATTCGGAGTGATTTAGGGCATATTTTTTATCTTTTTAAAAATTATGATTTTATTACTTTTTCTTCCTAAAATCAAGATTTTGAAAATAGAAAAGTCTAATACTATTAGTATTTCTAAATTTATTTCCCGCAGCCAATTGTTGGTAAACATTCATGTAGCCGAACTGAAAATTTGAGTGAGAATCAATATTATAGGACAGCCCAACAAAAAAACGATTTTGGTCGAGAACATTATAAACATTGTTTTTGGATAGGTTTATCATTATTTCATCGTTCAAAATAGCCGAAAAAGTCTTTGGTGCAATTCCTTTTTTGCTCAACGGAATATTGATAAGCATATTTGCTCTTATTCGTTCATCAAATCTATAGCCATCGGCCAGTTCATTATCATTTTTAATTTTTCTTCTAAAACGTTCTTCCAATCTTATCCACTGCATGGTTCGGACTTTTCCGTATTTCGTATGTAACTGTAATTGATGCCAAATCCGATGTTCGGGTTGAGAAACATTGGCATGACCTTCCTCGGGAAAATGGTTTACAAAATTATAAGCATTCGTAAACTTCAAATCGTCGTTTATGTAGTACATTACCCCCAAACGTCCCAGGAATTTTGATGGCTCTTTTATAAAATGCTCGGTTGTACGAAAGTGTGTATCAAACCAAATTCCCCATTTATCAGTTAGGCGAGTTTGATTAAAATATCCGAGCCAAAGTTGTTCTTCATCTTGCACAAACCGTGTAGATTAGGCAAAAATCGGGCAAGAGCATAACATCAAAGCGAGTAAAATTCTGCTTTTCATAGGATTTTATTAGTTTAAAAGATTAATCTATCTCAATGGTGTCCGTAGTTTTTCTCGCCAGCCTTTATCTCAATCGGTAAAAGATTTTGCTTCGGTGGCAACGGACAAGTGGCATAAGGTGTAAAAGCACAAGGTGGGTTATAGGCTTTGTTGAAATCGAGAAACGTATATCCTTCGGCATCGGGCTTGGTAGCATATAGAAATCTACCCGCTCCGTAGGTTTCTTTCTTATTGGTTTTATCGCCGAAGATGATGAAAAATTCTTCACCCTCGGTCAAAGCATCTAATTTATATTCTTTTCCTGCAATTGTGAAGACCAAAACGCCAGGCGAATCTTGTTGTGAAGTTTGACCTGTTATGTCCAAAATGGCAATTTTCTTGCCTGCCGTTGGTACAAACTTGGCTTTTAGCTTCCATTTGGGGTCAATTTTGAAGGTTTCAATTCCATGAAATTCTTTCAAAAATGGGCTTTCCAAATCTCGCAATCGGATGGCGACGCGTTCGCCCCGTTTTATCACAAACCAACGTAAAGTATTGTGTTTCAGCACGATAGGTTTTTCGGCAGGAAAAACTTTTAATTTTTGAACTTTATCATTTTCATTAAAAACCTCAGCATCGGCTTTTGTTTCTACAAAAACTTCTCCTTTCGATAAAATTATATCACCCAAAAAGGCATTGCTTCTATCTTTTGGGAAAATAATTTTGTTTTCGGCGTTTCCTCCAAAAGAATTTCTTCCTTCTTCGAGCCAAAACAAACCCGCCAAATTCAGCCAACCATTTTCTTTTTTTAGTCCTTCAATACGATTTTGATTCCACGCTTTTATTTCTTTTTCGTAGTCCGAATCATCAGTTTTGATGCTAAACGAAAATAAGATTATCGAAGCTAAAACTCCTAAAATACTAAATTGGGTTTGATTTTTTTTCATACGAAATATTATATTTAAAAGTCTAAATTAATAAAAAACTAATTTATTTGGGTAAAATATTGATATTTAATATCATTTCACTCCTTTTTTCGGCAAAAAAAGAGCGACATAAATCTCGTTAAAACGAATATCTAAGCGTTGTGCCGTAAGTACGAGGGTCGCCTAAAATACCTGCATATTGCACTGCACTGCCTGGGGCAGCCAATAACTGCCCGAAATAATCTTTGTTGGCAAGGTTTCTACCCCAAACAAAAAGTGAAATACCATTTGATGCTCTGAAACCAATTCGACCATTGAGCAGAGAATATCCATCAATATTTAAGAATTGAGAAGGCGATGGACTTGATGAAAATTCCGATCGAAAATAGACATCCAAAGCGGCAAAATAATTACCTTTTAAGCCCATCAGTTTTCCTTTAGTAGATGCTTCGGCCCCAAACGAACCCGACCATTTAGAAATACCGGGTAAACGTCCGCCCGAAACATCGGTCTGAATATAAAAATTGCCCCAAAATCCAAAAATTGTATTAATAAGAAAATAGTTAGGTCAATATTTAAACACATTCCGAGCAGTCTAATCATTGTAAAAAAATATACCAAAGAATTTTTATCTTTACCCCACCAAAATTGCTCAAGCCAATGCTAATTAAAGATATATTGAAACCAGAAAAGACTTTTCGAGTAACAGGAATGCTCAGGATTGAGAGTGAAGATGACCGTTTTCTTGGCCCAGGCAGGCTCGAACTACTCGATAATATCATTGAAACTGGTTCTATTAGTCAAGCGGCCAAACAAATGGGAATGTCGTATAAAAAGGCATGGGATTTAGTAAATTCGATAAATCAACATACAATTAAGCCTATTATCATTACACAAACAGGTGGAGAAAAAGGTGGAGGAACTATTGTCACCGAAGAAGGAAAACAACTGATTGTGGCTTTCAAAAAGCTACATGAAGAGTTTCAACGGTCTTTTGACGAAAAAATGAATATGTTTCTACACTCATAAAATTTTGCATGCAAGAACGTCCAAATTGGGCGTTCCTACAAAATTCGTTAGAATCGGTATTTTCCATACACTACGTTAAAATCAATTTCAAACATGCAATGACTAAGCCTACCGCCAAAAGCTTTTTTAGCGTAGGAATTTGGAATTTTTGACTACCAAAATAAGAACCAGCCAAGCCACCAATAATTGTTGCCAAAACCGCCAATTTCATATTTTCGGGTAGACTAATACCTCCTTTTTGAAGTTGACCATAAAGACCTGACAGTGAATTAACGAAGATAAAAAGTGCTGAAACTGCCGCCGTTTCTTTCAAATTTGCCCATCGCATCAACAGCATCAAAGGGCTGAGAATGATACCTCCGCCAATGCCAATCATTCCAGAAAGCAAGCCAATAAAGCCGCCCGAAAGGAAACCTGCCCATATTGGAATGGGTCTATTTTTTTCATCGGTATCAAACTTATAGATTAATCGAATGATTGAAAACAAGATACATGCGGCAAGAATTTTCTTATAAATAGTATCAGAAAGCGTCATTGTTCCTCCCAAAAATGCCATCGGAATACTGGCAAGAGCAAATGGTAAAAAAAGTTTGAAGCGAAAATGTCCTGCTCTGTAAAAGCCAATAAACGAAAATAAAGAAACGGCCAAATTCATCACTAATGCCGATGACTTCATCATTGCGGGAGCTACACCCATAATGACCATAACGGCCAAATACCCGCTTGCTCCTCCATGCCCAACTGAAGAGTATAAAAATGCAACCAAGCTCAATAATAATAGTAGTAATAATAGTGATGTCATAGGGTATTTTTAGAATTATATAATCTATCTTTTTGAGGATTTGAGTTTAGTATTTATGCAGATGATTTTCTAAAAACTTATCATTTTTTTTTGTTCACAATTTCATCGTTATATATTTGCAAATATAACGAACTGTTTTAATAAAATCCTCAAAAAATCTCTAAGAATGTCTAAGAAATTACTTTTCCATACCTATCGTTATGTTTTATTGTATATAACGTATTTTACAATAACATTTCCACAAATAAGCCAAGCACAGGAAGCAGATACCTTAAAATCGCAAATCTTGAATGAAGTTGTAGTTTCTGCTTCTAGGGTCAAAGAAAGCTATCTAAAATCGGCAACGAGTATTGAATTATTGACATTGAAACAATTGCAACAAAGTGCGGCTTTGAGTTATTTTGATGCCATAGAAAACCTCAAAGGTGTGCAGTTGATTACGCCGAGTTTGGGTTTTAGGGTCTATAATGCTCGTGGGTTTACGAACACATGCAATGTGCGATTTGTACAACTAGTTGATGGCATAGACAACCAAGCCCCGCATATTGGCTCTCCGATTGCCTCGGGAATGGGGCCAACCGACCTTGATATTCGGCAAGTTGAGATGATTCCAGGAGTGGCTTCGGCACTTTATGGCATGAATTCGCTGAATGGTTTGGTAAATTTACTGACCCTCAATCCGTTTGAATCGGAAGGCATTAGTGTACAACAAAAAACTGGAGTTAATCATTTGTCGAATCCAACAATCGACCCAAAATTATTTTCGGAGACGAGTTTACGTTATGCCAAAAAACTCAGTGAAAAATGGGCGTTTAAGGTAAACTTTGGGTATCAGAAAGGTTATGATTGGATTGCTAACTCAACACTCGACCTTAATCCTACGGCAAACACTTCGGTGAATTTACTCGAAAAAGATAATGTAGGAGCCGATTATGTAAATTCTTATGGCAATGAATCGCCAAATCAAAGAACCCTTACGCTCGGTGAAAAAAGATATGTAGCTGCTCGAACTGGCTATTTTGAAGAAGAAGTAACCGACTATTCTATCAATAATCTCAAAGCTGATTTTTCATTGAACTATCGTACGGGCGGCGTTCCGCTTAAACCTCAGCATGAAATTACTTATAGTTTCAAAATCGCTCAACTCGATAATGTATATCAACGCACCAATCGTTTTCGCCTGAATGATTATCGTTTGTCTCAAAATGCGATAACCTATCAAAGTCCAAGCACACAAATTAGAGCTTATTTGACAAGCGAAAATACAGGAAATTCTTATAATATTCGTTCGATGGCCGAAAATATCGACCGTAGTTTCAAGTCGGATAATGTTTGGTTTACTGATTTTACAAACGAATATAATACCCAAACCAAAGCTGGCAAAAGCGTAATTGAAGCACTAAATTTGGCTAGAACGCAAGCAGATAAAGGTCGCCCACAGCCAAATATGCAACCCTTTTATGTCTTGATTAAAAAGTTAGGAGACATTAATAATTGGGATGTAGGGGCGGCTCTGCGAGTGCAAACTTATATGATTCATACCGAAGGGTTAACCGATTTAAGCAAAAAGCTTTCAAGAACACTTCAAAACAATGGTTTTGGTGTGTTGGTAGGATTCGATTACCGAAATTACATCGTCGTTCCTGACGGAAATTATTTCATCAATCCAAAAGAGAATGGCAAAAATATTTATTATTGGAAAGTGGGCGGTTTTGTGCAAGGAAGTAAAACCTTTTTCGATGAAAAACTTAAATTTTTACTAACACTCAGAGTTGATAAAAATCAGTATTTCGATTTGCGTTTCAATCCACGAGCATCATTGGTTTATTCTTTCAACGAAAACAATCATTTCCGACTTTCATACCAAAATGGTTATCGCTTTCCGAGTTTATTTGAGGCTTTTTCAAATATCAACAGCGGTGGAGTAAAGCGTGTGGGTGGCTTGCCGATAATGTCTCAGGGTATTTTTGAGAATTCATATTTACGAAAAACCATAGATGATTTTACAGCGGCCGTGAACCAAGATATTAATATCAATAAATTCACTCAAAACGAAGCCATCATAAAAAACAAAAACCTTCTCCGAAAAAACAATTACACTTATCTGAAACCAGAGTATGTTAATAGTTTTGAAATTGGCTACAAAGGTTATCCTGTGGGCAAAAAACTTTTTGTCGATGCCGATTTCTACTGTAATGTTTACCAAAACTTCATGGCACAAATTGAAGCCAATCTACCACTCGGTACGAATGCCGACTCGCTGGAATTTTACATGTATGACCGCAATAAACAAACTCGCTATCGACTCTGGACAAACTCAAAAACCATTGTGAGAAACTACGGTGCGAGTATTGGATTGAGCTATAATTTCTATAAAGGTTTCTCGATTAGTGTAAATACGTCTTTTGCAAAATTACGAAATGCTGCCAAGAATGATGGTTTTGAAGAAGCATTTAATACGCCACGATGGATTATGAATATCGGTCTTGGCAATGCAAAACTTACAAAAAATATTGGTTTTGGGCTAAACTATAAATATCAGGAAGGATTTTTGTGGCAGTCGTCATTGGCAACGGGCAATGTGCCAGCCATTCATAATATTGATGCACAATTTACTTATTATGCCCGAAAACAGAGTTTACAATTTAAAGTAGCTGGAACAAATATTTTAAATCGCCCGTACGTAAGTTTTATTGCTGGGCCAACAGTCGGAGCATTTTATTATTTGACGATTACGGTAGATTTTGGTAAGAAATGATTTTTGTTAGATTGCATGGGATTTCATATAAATTACCTAAATTCGTCCATAGCAACGGGTTTGCAAACCCGTTGCTATGGACGAAAATTATTTATAAAAAATGGCATCGCAATCTTACCTTTCTCTATGGTATTATTTGGTTTGGAGTACCAAAAATCGTGAACCATATATTGATAAAAGTTGGAAATGGCAACTATACGACCACATCAGAGAATTCTGCAAACAAAAAGAATATCATCTTGATTTTATTAATGGTACAGAAGACCATATACATCTCTTGATTAGTCCTAAGCCAGTTTTTTCGTTGAGTAATGTAGTAAGAGATATCAAACGAGATAGTTATTATTGGGTAAAGGAACAAAATCTTTGTTCAACACACTTTAGTTGGCAAGATGGTTACGGACGGTTCGCCGCTGCGAGCTTTTACCGTAAGTAATTCTATGCTTACTCAAGTAAGAAATTATATAAAAAATCAAGAAGAACATCACAGAAAAATGAATTTTGAAGAGGAAATGTTATTTTTTGAAAAACAAATATTTTCTCCAAATCCTGTCAATCCATAGCGTAGGGTTTGCAAACCCTACGCTATGGATTGACAGGATTAAAGATATATTGAACATTTTCACTATTTTTACACCCAAATGTAATCTTCAAACTATTAAACATGAAAAAAACTCTATTGCTTCTCTGCCTTGCCATTACAGCAGTTTTTGCTCAAAAGAAGGATTTTGACGAAAAAGAATTAATGACGGGCAAAACACCCAAAAATTTTACCCAAACCTTACCAATTATTCAACATTGGCTTGACGATGAGCGAGTATTAATCTCTCAAAAAGCCACGCCTGAGGCAGAAGCAAAATCAATGGTTTTGGAAGTTAGCAGCGGAAAAATGACCGATGCAAGCGAGGAAATCCTTCACCCAAAAGCAAAACCTACAAAAACCATTATCAGTAAAAATAGTAACCTTTTTTTGAAAAACAATGATTCGGAAACGCAATTAACCAACGATGCTGCGGAAGAAAAAAACGCTATGTTTTCTCCCGATAGCAGCTACATTGCTTATACTAAAGAAAACAATCTCTATTCGTATGATTTCAAAGCTAAAAAAGAAATAAAACTCACAAGCGATGGCACAAAAACCACCCTAAATGGCTACGCAACATGGGTTTATTGGGAAGAAATCTTCGGACGTCCAACTAAATTTAGAGCGTTTTGGTGGAGTCCAGATAGCAAGAAAATTGCTTACATGCGTTTCGATGAGTCAAAAACGATGATGTTTCCGCTTTATAGCAGCGAAGGACAACACGGCTTTGTAGAAGAAACTCGCTACCCAAAAAGTGGAGACCCGAATCCCGAAGCAAAAGTTGGTTTTGTTTCGCCAACAGGTGGAAAAACTACTTGGGCAGCATTTAATGAGAAAGACGAGCAATATTTTGGTTGGCCAAAATGGTTGCCAGATGGTAGCGGTCTGATGCTCCAATGGATAAACCGTGGCAATGATAATTTGAAACTTTATAATGTTTCGCCTAAAGATGGTAGTAAAAAAGAACTTTATAACGAAACTCAAAAATCGTGGATTGGTATCGATGAAGCTGACGAACGCCTAACCATTATGGACGGCGGCAAAGAAATGATGATAATCAGCGACAAAACGGGTTGGAAACAGTTGTATTTGTACGACATCAATGGCAAATTTATGAATAATATTACCGAAGGAAAATATACAGTAAAAAACGTTGAAGGCATCGACCAAAAAAATCGTGTAGTATATTTCTACGCTCGTGGTATCGAAAGCACTGCTCGTTTCGACCTGTACAAAGTTGGTTTTGATGGAAAAGGTCTCAAACGTCTCACTTTTGGTGCATTCAATAACCGAAACATCAATGCTTCACCAAATCTGAAACACTTTATTACAACTTACTCAAATATCAATACGCCTACAAGCATGGCAATTATTGATAATGAAGGTAAAGGAATACGTGAATTGGGCAGTATTAAAGGTGTAGAAATGGAGAATTACAATTTGGCCAAAACCGAACTTCTGAGAGTAAAAAGTGATGATGGAATTTACGATTTGCCGATGACCATCACTTACCCACAGAATATGTTAGCTGGTAAAAAATATCCAGTTTTGGTGAGTATATATGGTGGTCCAGATGCCGGTACAGTTTATGACCAATGGACATGGTCGGCTCGCCAACAATGGTACGCAAAAGAAGGAATCATTCAGGTTGCTCTTGACCACCGTGCAAGCGGGCATTTCGGTAAAGAAGGCGTGGCATATATGCACCGCAATTTGGGTTACTGGGAAATGCAAGACTATAAAACGCTCGTTAAATCATTGATAGACAAAGGAATAGCCGACCCAACAAAAATCTGTATTACTGGCTTTAGCTACGGCGGTTATATGAGTTGCTACGCATTAACCTACGGAGGTGATGTATTTACACACGGAATGGCAGGCGGAAGCGTAGTAGATTGGAGTTTGTATGACAGTGCCTACACTGAAAGGTATATGGACACTCCAGCCGAAAATCCAGCAGGTTATAAATCGGCGAATGTTCTGACACACACCAGCAAACTAAAAGGAGTTTTGCAGATTGTTCACGGCACAATGGATGATAATGTTCACATGCAAAATAGCATTCAGTTAATCAGTAAATTGCAAGATGAAAAGAAGAATTTTGAATTTATGCTTTACCCGAATGGCCGTCACGGTTGGGGGGGAAATAAAGGCGTTCATTTCGATAATCTAAAAACGCAGTTTATTTATAAGCATTTGTTAGAAAAACCAATTCCAGAAGGACTTCTTAGATAATATTGAAATTTTTTAGGGGCGTATGGCTTACGCCCCTATTAATTCTGTCATTGGGCGTATGCGATATACCCCTAAAACTACTCCCATATCACTGCTTCTGATTTATTATACCATGCATCAACTTTTGGGGCAAATTCTTTTTCTATAATATTTCGCTTGATTTTAAGTGTTGGCGTCATTTTATTGTTTTCAATCGTCCAAGGTTCACGTAAAACTACCAATTTTTGTACCCGTTCGTAGCTCTTTAGTTTTGGATTCACCTCTTTTAATGTCGTTTCCAAACTTTCTCTAACTACCTGTTTATCAGACGCTTTACCCAAATCAGACAAAACTAAAAGTCCGATTGGTTGCGGTAAATGATTACCAACTACACATATTTGTTCGATAAAATTATTATCGGCAAAGCTAAATTCGATTTGTGCGGGAGCAACGTATTCTCCTTTTGAGGTTTTATACATTTCCTTCACGCGTCCCGTAATTTTTAGATAATTTTCAGCATCTAACTCCCCAACGTCACCAGTATGAATCCAATTATCAGCATCAATTGTTTCGGCGGTTAGGGCTGGTTCTTTAAAGTAGCCATTCATATTCCAATTTGATCGTGTTAAAATTTCCCCAGAACCTTCGACAATTTTCACCTCCATTCCTGGGTAAATCTTTCCGACTGTTCCATCTTTAACTTGCTCTTTTGGCATCATACAAACCGCACCTACATTTTCGGTCATTCCGTAAGCTTCTTGAATAATTATACCCAATTTTCTGAACCAAACAATCAAACTATTAGGCATCGGTGCTGCACCAGTCAAAACGACAATCGCTTTATCTAAACCTAGTCCTTTTCTGATTTTCTTCTTTACCAAAGTATTCAAAATCGGAATTTTCAATAAAGTATTGAGTTTCTTTTCGGGCATTTTCCCCAATATTCCCAACTGAAACTTAGTCCAGATGCGAGGAACGGCCAGAAAATGCGTCGGTTCAGCTGCGGCCAAGTTTTTGGCAAAACTATCGAGAGTTTCGGCAAAATAAATCGTTGCACCCATAGTAATCGCTGCAGCTTCAATGATATTTCGTTCGGCGATATGGCAAAGTGGTAAATACGAGAAAAAGCAAGCGTTTTCAGTTTCTAATTTCGCCACATCTTTGGTATGATAAATCACACTTGCCATTGCACCATATTTCAACATTACACCTTTTGGATTGCCCGTTGTGCCAGAGGTATAAATAATTGTAAAAATATCTTCTAAATTTGGCACATATTTCTCGGTCGTTGGTGTGTAATTTGCCAAAATATCATTCCATTGTATGTGCGAAGCATCAGGATTATAGGTAGGAAACGAAATGCATTTTACATTTTCAGGAATACCCGATTTCATTCCTGCCCAATCATCCATTTTTCCTACAAAAAGCACCTCACAACCACTATGCGTAAGTACTTGATTGATTTGAGTATCGGTTAAAGTAGCATAAAAAGGCACTGAAATATGACCCGACATCATAATTGCAAAATCAGCAATAAGCCATTCGGCACAGTTTTTTGAAACTAAACCTATATTGCTTTTAGAAGGAAGATTTAGTGATTTCAGATAAGCGGCCAAACTTCGTGCTTGTCGACCAGTTTCTTTGAAACTATAATCAATAAAGTCATTACCATTAGGTTGATGTAAGTAAATTTTTTCAGGAGTTATTGCCTCCCAATGATAAAAATAATCAAGTAGCGTTTTATTAGGTGAAATTTCCATAGTTATATTAGTGGGTTTGATTCAATAACACAAATTTGCACAATATAATGAAATAACTTAAAATTTTAAAGGAAAAGATATTAGATTTGACTTATAAAAATTAAAAAAAACATTCTTCAAATGAAACTGCTAATAAACGCTGTGAAATACCTTTTAATATTAATTATAACAACAATAGTCGGCTTTTCCGCCTTATATTGGAAAAGTGATATCCCTCTTGAGAAACTCAAAGAGAAATACGCTAATTCTGACTCAAAATTTATTGAAGTTGATGGTATGTCGGTGCATTATCGTATTGAAGGTTTGGCACAAGACAGCATTCCTCTTGTACTTTTGCACGGAACAGGTGCGAGCCTACATACATGGGATGGTTGGGTAAACGCTTTAAAAACCGAACGAAAAATTATCCGATTAGATTTACCTGCCTATGGTCTAACTGGCCCAAACCCAAAAAGCGATTACTCACAAGAATTTTATACAAGCTTCATCAATGATTTTTTAACAAAACTTGGAGTAAAGCAATGTATCATTTCGGGAAACTCACTTGGAGGCTCAATAGCTTGGAATTATGCGGTAAAATACCCCGAAAAAGTTTCAAAAATGATTTTGGTCGATGCTGGTGGCTACCCTATGAAGTCAAAATCGGTGCCTATTGCCTTTCAGGTAGCAGGATGGCCATTGATCAAGAATTTATTCAAATACGTTACACCTCGCTCTATTGTACAAAAAAGTTTAGAAAATGTATATGCCGATAAAAGCAAAGTAACTGAAATTTTAATTGACCGATATTTTGAATTATCTCTACGAGAAGGCAATCGCCAAGCATTTATTGATAGAATGTCGGAGTTTAGAAACAAAGGCATTTTAAATATTAAAACCGCCAAAATAAAAGATTTATTAATACCTACTCTCATTATTTGGGGCGATAAAGACTTACTGATTCCGCTTGAAGTAGGCGAAAAATTTCACGCAGATTTGCCGAACGATACCTTGGTAGTTTTTAAAAATTTAGGGCATACGCCAATGGAAGAGGATGCTGGAAAAACGGTGGCAGTTGTAAGGGAATTTTTGAAGAGATAAGATTCATTACTAATATAGTGGAGAATAAATAAATCGCGATTATCACATGAAGAGACAAGGCATGCCTTGTCTCTACAACACAATATCATTTTAAAATCAAAAAATGTCAAATATCCATAAACAAAAAATATCTATTACTAATTTCTTATAGGCCAGCGTGACAAAGAATTTAAGAACGTTGTTCCCAAATTTGTACTAAGTTAATAATTACTTGGGTAGCTTTTTCCATATCTTGCACCGAAACCCATTCTAGTTTTGAGTGAAAAGCGTGTTCGCCCGCGAAAATATTCGGACAAGGCAAACCCATAAATGATAAGCTCGAACCATCAGTTCCACCTCTAATACTGCGTTTTACTGCCTTCAAGCCAGCTTTCTCGATAGCTTCCAAAGCAAATTCAACCACTTGCGGATGATTCACCAAAACTTCTTTCATATTACGATACTGCTCAACTACTTTAAAATCTACTGTTGAGTTCGGATAATTGAGAAGTACTTGATTTACAATATTTTGCAAATAAGCTTCTTTTTCATGAAGCCCAGCCACCGTAAAATCTCTAATAATAAAATCAAGTTTTACTGATTCTATAATCCCTGAAATTTGGGTCGGATGAATAAATCCTTCCATTTCCTCGGTGGTTTCAGGCGAAAGCGAGTCTTTTGGTAAAGCGGCCAAAATATCACCAGCAATTTTCAAAGCATTTTCAAGCCTACCTTTCGCAAAACCTGGGTGCATACTTACTCCATGAATAGTCAAGCACACGGCATCAGCCGAAAAAGTTTCATCTTCGACTGTTCCGAGACTTTCACCATCCATAGTATAGCCAAAATCTGCACCGAGTTTTACCAAATCAACTTTTTCGGTTCCGCGTCCTATTTCTTCATCGGGCGTAAACAAAATCTTTATTGTTCCGTGCTTCACTTTAGGGTTTTGCATCAAATACTCAACCGCAGCCATTATTTCGGCAACTCCTGCTTTATTATCTGCACCCAAAAGCGTAGTGCCACTTGCTGTGATAATATCATTATTGATTTGCTTCTTCAAATCATTATGCTCCAAAACCTTAATTACTTGCGTAGTGTCATCGGGCAAAACAATATCTGAACCATCCCAATTAAAATGAATAATCGGCTTCACACCTGCTCCACTACAATCAGGCGAGGTATCAACGTGCGAACAGAAACAAATCGTTGACACATTCTTAATTGAATTGCTCGGAATTGTGGCATAAACATATCCCCATTCATCAAGGTGGGCATCCGTTATACCTAAATCCAACAATTCTTGAACCAATAAACGGCTCAAATCCTTCTGCTTTTCTGTCGATGGAAACGATTTTGAGTTTGGATCAGATTGCGTATCAATCAAAACATATTTGAGGAAGCGTGCAGCTGCAACGCCCTTAGCCCCTAAAGGGAAGTTTAAATCTCTTATCATTTATAAACTTATACCTTAATTATTTATTAGTTGATAGGAAACATGCTTATTATTGGCGGCTAGCAATTATGCTTTTTAAATCAGCTGGTGAATAATTGATATTCTTCAATGTCTTATCATCACCCTTTCTATAAATCAAAAACTTCCCTTCTATTTCCTTATAATAAGACTCCGTTCCTTTATCGGAGTAATGTTTCATAGTAGCCTCGGCTTCTGCTACTGAATTACAAGCTTTGCTCATATTTGAGCGTTGAACTTCATCGAATATAGTTCTGAACTTTTCTCCCAAGCCAAACTCCAAAATCGCACCTGCCAGAACATACTGAATATCGGCCAAAGCATCAGCGATTTCAACTATGTTATTATCATCTATTGCTTCTTGAAGTTCTTTTAATTCTTCGGCTATTAGAGACACACGAAGGTCGCAGCGTTGCTTCGATGGAATCTGGGGCGTATCTAAAATTGGGTGCTTAAATGTTCGGTGAAACTCAGCGACTTGATTGAGACAATCTAAATTTTGCATAATGATAATATATCTGATATTTGGGTTTTATTAATTTATTTATGATAGAATTTAAGCAAAATAAGTATATTTTAAATTATGAATGATAGACAAAGACTATAAAATTGATTTTTTGAAAATATTTTTTGCCGTAAAATAAATAAAGCGGTACTTGTGTTTGCAAATTTGAACATATTTCAATAATATTGTATTGTAACTGAAGCAAAAAATCAAAACCCAACAAATCATGAACAAATTTTATAGAGTTCTTTCAGCAGTTTCATTAACATTATCTATTGCTTTATGGTCATGCAGAGGCGACCAAGGCCCTCAAGGTCCTGCTGGTGTTCAGGGTCCTACTGGTACCGCTGGCACTAACGGTACAAATGGCGCAAACGGTACAAACGGTACAAACGGTACAAACGGTAATGCCAATGTAAAGGGTGCAGAAGTAATTGTAAAAGTAGCTGATTGGAAAACAGTTGACGCTGCTAGCATTGGCACAGGTGCGACTGGTAAAACAGGTGCTTACACAGCAACTGACGCTAACGTAAAAGCAACAATGTTTGTTTTTGCTTTCGTTAAAGTTGGTACTCAATTTGTCGCTTTACCACGTGTAATTATCAAAGAAACCGACGGTGCAACTGAGCAGGTAAACTTTGCTTATGAAACTGGCAAAGTAACTTTCTATTACAGTTCACAAACTGCAGCTATTGGCGGAATAAAAGCTTATGCTCCACAAACTGACCTAACTTTCTCTTATGTAACAGTTGAGAAAACAGTTGGTCAAGCTATGCAAAACGAAGGTGTAAACCTTAGAAGCCGTGACGCTGTAATGACTTATTTACAAGAACACAAGTATTAATCGTTAACTACACAAAATAGTAAGTTACGAATTAAAAAAAAGCCTCCTAAACAGGAGGCTTTTTTTCATTTTATTCGTTAACAAATAAATAACATTTCGATTTCATGAAACAACTTTTTGGGATTTTACTTTTTTTGTGCTTTTCAGCTTCATCATTTGCACAACTTTTAAACGACAATGATTCTAAACAATTCATAATTAGAGGTTTAGACAAACTCTATAATTATGAATTCAAAGAAGCAGACACTTACTTTCAAAATGTAAAAGTCAAATACCCTAAACATCCAGTTACTCCTTTGCTAAGTGCATTACAAGTTCAATGGCAAAACCTACCCGTTGAGCAAAACCCTAAGGCTTTAGCTCAATATCTTGCATTGCTCGAAAAATGTATAACATCTGCTGAAATCCTACTTCAAGATCCAAGTAAAAAAGCCGAAGCAATTTTCTTTCTTACAGCATCGCATGGCTATATAGCCTTGGTGCTTAACTATAAAAAAGAGCAGGTAAAAGCTGCTAATGAAGCCAGAAAAGCCTACGTTTATCTCAAAGATGGCAAACAATTGACCGAAAAGAATCCAGAATTTTTGTTTACATCAGGTTTATATAATTTTTATCGCATTCAGTACCCCGAAACCCATCCTATTGTTAAACCAATAATGCTCTTCTTTGAAAATGGCAATAAAAAACTTGGTATGCAACAACTCGAGCAATGCGTGCAAAAATCAGTTTTTTCACGTATTGAAGCTGCATATTATTTAACGGGCCTTTATATAAAATATGAATCAAATTATCCCAAAGCTTTAGTTTATTCAAATTGGCTACACGAACGATACCCCAATAATCTAATTTATATGATGCGACATGCAGAAACATTAATAATGAATGGAAAAATTGATGATGCTCTGCCAATTATTCAACAATTAAAACGTACTAATGATAACGTTTATCTTTTGGCAGGAAGTTTGTTTGAAGGAATAGTCAATGAAAAATTTAAAAAAAATGATAAAAACGCAATTGAACAATACGTAAAAATTTTAAAAATGAAGCCTAACGACCGATATACAAATGATTACTTCGCAATGGCTTACGCCGGTTTGGCTAGAATTTCTATACGCTCCGGCAATAAAAAACGTGCCGAAGAGCTTTATCAAAAATGTTTAGAATATGCCGAGTATAAATCGACTGTCAATGAAGCAAATAATTTTTTAAAATAGATTTCTCGACTTAATTTTACTGATTGTAGGCACCTCATGCCAATATAAAGTTGAACCTTTGACTGATGACTCCTTAATTTTTCTTTTACATGAAAAGAACCATTACCTTATTTTTGTTAGTATATAGCTTTGTTGCAGCGGCACAATCAATTTCCGAAAATATTCCGACATTAAATGAATCGAAGAATTTATTTCAACATGAACAAAAATTCAGAGATTGGCTATTTCAACAACCTAAAGAAACGAGTGGATGGAAATGGATGGCTCGATACGAGCACGAACTTCTCCGCCGAATAGATACTTCTGGTAATATGCCTTCAAGTGAGATTTTACTTTCCACCAATAAGAACATTGAAAATCTTAGAAAAAATAGCCAAAACACACGTCAAAAAGCATCAGCATGGGTTCCAGTTGGACCGTATGGAAGTGCTGATTTATTTGGAATTGGTAGAGTAAACTGCATAGCTTTTCACCCAAAAGATAGCTTAACTTTTTACATAGGGTTTGGACAAGGGGGTATATGGAAAACTACAAATGGTGGAGAATCATACACTCCAATTGGTGATAATCTACCGATTCTGAGAGTAAGCGGCATTACACTCGACCCCAATAATCCTGAAATCATTTATATCTCATTGGCCGACTTT
>Ga0114967_10000324_pt1 | contig 40180 bp, 41 predicted proteins | sample M_130628_MF_Meta_FD_92639 | JGI IMG/M metagenome (GOLD analysis project Ga0114967, IMG submission 92639) | Freshwater microbial communities from Lake Montjoie, Canada to study carbon cycling - M_130628_MF_MetaG | ecosystem: Environmental > Aquatic > Freshwater > Lake | place: Lake Montjoie... | reverse complement strand
GTGGATTATTAGGTATTACAATCGACCCGAATTTTCAGAAAAATCGTATGATTTATTGGACTTTTTCTGAAAACGTAACGGATGGCACGCATACATCGGTAGCCAAAGGAAAACTTTCGGCAGATGAAACGAAGATTGAAGGTGCAACCGTAATTTATCAAGCAACTCCAGCCCACAAAGGTACTCTGCATTATGGTGGAAGAATTATCTTTGATAAAAGCGGAAATCTGTTCGTCAGTACTGGTGAGCGTTCGGACAAAGTTACTCGCCCACAAGCACAGGAACTAAATTCAAGTTTGGGTAAAATTGTTCATATTACAACTGATGGAAAACCAGTTGCAGGAAACCCATTCATAGGAAAAGAAGGGGCAAAACCAGAATTGTATTCTTACGGACATAGAAACGTGCAAGGATTGACTTTCCATCCAGTAACTGGTGAATTGTTTTCGAATGAATTTGGCCCAAGAGGTGGCGACGAAATCAACCACGTTCAAGCAGGTAAAAACTATGGTTGGCCAACAATTACTTACGGAATTGAGTATAGCGGAAAACAAATTGGTGAGCCAGTTGTTCAACAAAAAGAAGGAATGGAACAACCAGTTTATTATTGGGATCCATCAGTTTCGCCAAGTGGAATGACTTTTTATAGTGGAGATATGATTCCAGAATGGAAAAACAACCTTTTTGTTGGCTGTTTGAGCGGAATGCATATTGCTCGTTTGATTATTGAAAACAACCGAGTGGTTGGCGAAGAAAGATTATTAACCGAAGAATCTCAACGTTTCCGTGATGTAACACAAGGCAAAGATGGTGCTTTATACGCCGTTACTGACCAAGGTCGCCTTTATAGAATTGCTAAAAAATAACAAATACTCAATAATCAGTAGTCGATAGCCTACAGATTGTGAATAAAAAAGTGTCTCGGTACCTAAGCTGAGTCGAAGGTCGAGACACTTTTTTTTGTGCGTAAATTTTCACTTTACAAATTCCAATTTACTGCTCATTCAGCGTTTTAGTTTGTGTTTTCATGAAGATTGCTTTGAGTAAATATGCTCAAAATGATAAATGAAAAGACTTTATGGGTCTATACCGAATAGCGTAGCAAAATGTAATAAATAGTAGCTTTGCATGATCAATACTACAGAGGTATTTTAGTTTGGGTTGTTAAAATTTGATTCTAATAGTGTATTATTTTGCCAATTTGTGACTTGATGGTTATTAAGTACGTCTAAGTATAAGTTGGAAAAAATATTCAGTTTTGGGCTGTATTTAAATTAAAAAAATAATTTCTAGAACTCCAAAAGCTGATTTTAGGACAAGTCAATCAATTATTTACTTTAAAATAATTATATAAGACAGGTTCGTATTTTTACTAATTGGAAATTTTTCAAACCTAAAATTCAAATACTATGTTTATCGTTGCTGTCATCATTTACGCTATTTTTGCTTTTATCACAGGTCCGCTTTGGCCCCTTCAACTATTAGGAGGAAAAGCTGGACCATTATGATATCTTTTGTTAATTGGTTGGTTGGCTCTTTTAATTGGTGGACTTAACAAATAATTTGCAGAAAAATGAAAAATATATTGATAATACTTGTGTTTTCAGTCTTTCCAATAACAGCAATAATATTTCACCTTTGGACAACTTACATCGCATTTTCAGAAGGCGGTTTTTTAAGTGGGATATTTACAATGTGCTTCCCTGTAATAGGTGAAATTTATTGGATGATAAAAATGTGGGGAGAAAACGACACTTATACTACAATCGCCATTATCCATTTAATTGGAGCCTTTTTCTATGCTATTTTATTTGGCAACAAAAACTGATTCTGATATTTTTGTTCCTCTTAGGCGGAATAGTTTCTAAGTTAGGCTGATTTTAAAGCCGTAGTGAAGCTTTAAGTCGTAATGTCAGTCGTTCTTTCTACGGCATCAGAAAAACAGTACAAAGCGAGCCTCGTTCTGTGAAAACTGGGCGTTCCCGTTCCAAACTTCACAGAGGTTTTTAGACATCTCTTGATATTATTTTGTCAAAGCGTTCGAGAACGCATAACACCTGAGCGAGATTCAGAAACTTCGCTCAATAAGTAAAACTAATAAATAAACTAAATACAATGACACCAATTATTTGTAATTTAAGTATTATTATAAATCGTACATATTCAAATGGTTATGGATTTCTATTAACTCCTGTTGATAAGTACATAACATTAAATGAAGATGTCAGGCTTATTTCATCACACGTGGGAGCTTCTTATGGATTAGATAAAATATTAGAATATAGAAAAAATGCCTTGATAGTGATTATTATTTCATACGAAGTAACTAAAAATGGATATGCAGAATGTGATTATTCAGTAGTTGCCGATATTACAGACTCTTACACAGCTAATAGATGTGATAATAAGGATATTAAAGATAAGTATGCTTTGACTAAAAATCCTCTTTCTGAGAGAGTTCCTATTTCTGAGAGAGTTCCTAAAAAAAGAAAATATCATTATCAAGATGATACTGATGATTATTATCATGAAAGAGACCAGACTAATGAAGAATTTTACAGAGAGTCAGGTGATGGTGATATGTCAATTATGTTTGCCAATGAGTAATTATCATTAGAATTATTTAAGGGAGTTGTTTAATGCCCCATTGTTTGAAATGATCTAAAGGTTCGGCTGATTTTAAAACCGCAGTGGAGCATTCGTCTTTGTGTCTGTCGTTGTTACAACTCTTGAAATCAAAGTACCAAATAAAAATAACTTTTAGTAGCCTAATTTAATCACCAAACATGTCAAAACAAACTCTTTTTCTCTTTTTTGTCTTTTTTTGCTTTGTGGTGGTATTTCTCATTAGTCAAAGAATAATTACAAATAGAGCTAAAAGTAAGAGAAAAACTACAAAACGAGTTAGAAGCCATCAAGACCCTTGGGAGATGGCCTCCGAATTTTCAGTTCGTGGTTTAGATTTATCCCATCACAATGGTAAAATCCTATATGATAAATTAGATACCTTGGACTTTGTATTTTTGAAAGCCACTGAAGGAACTACACATATCGACCGAGATTTTAAAACACATTATGAAGGTTTTCAAAACAAGGGGATTGCCTTGGGGGTATATCACTTTTTTAGATTTGATACTGATGGTGAGGAACAAGCACAGCATTTTTTGTCGCGTATCAAAGGCCATACATTCCATGTTCCCCTCGTCGTGGACGTGGAACACGAAAATAACCCTATGGTCAGACGTGAAAAGGTGATACAAAATCTTCATGTGTTTATGCAAGCCATTAAGAAAAATACTGGTCAAAAACCAATTATCTATACCAACGGGTATGGCTATTCAGATTTTGTGGAAAAGGAATTTGAGGACCACACGCTTTGGTTAAGTTCCACCAACGCTCAGCGACTTGCTAAATCGGATTTTACCTTTTGGCAGTTCAACATTGACGCTGACCTCATGGAAATAACCCACCGGGCTGATTTAAATGTGTTTCGAGGAAGTCGGAAAGAGTGGAAAAATTATTTAATGGAAAATAAGCCGTTTACCATTAATTAGAGCCGTTAATAAGTAAACCCAGCTAGGAAGTATACTCCGTAGGTTCGGCATATTTTTAAACCTTATTGGAGCTATTAGTAGTTGTGTCAGCCACAACGGCACTGCTGTTCAATATTCATTGCAAGTTTCAACGGCATCTGAATAAAAGACTTTTCAGCTCACCCTTGATGGAACTGAAAATTATATTAAAGTAACTATCATTAAATCATACAAGATACATAAAATTTAAAATCAAATATTAATCACTAAACATGTCAAAACAAACTCTTTTTCTCTTTTTTTGCTTTTTTTTCTTTGTAGGGGCATTTCTCATAAGTCAAAGAAAATTTACAGGCGGAGCTCGAGGTCATGGAAAAACTACAATCCGAACTAAAAACGACAGAGATTATTGGAAAATTGCCTCTAATTATAAGGTGCGAGGTTTAGATTTATCCCATCACAATGGTAAAATCCTATATGATAAATTAGATACCTTGGACTTTGTATTTTTGAAAGCCACTGAAGGAGGCAATCATATTGATAGAGATTTTGATACACATTATAAAGGTTTTCAAAAAAAGAAAATCGCCATGGGTGTATATCATTTTTTTAGATTTGATACCAATGGAGCAGCACAAGCTAATCATTTTCTGAATCGAATCAAAGGCTATAAATTCCACGTTCCACTCGTCGTGGATGTGGAACATCACAAAAACCCAAAGGTGAAGCGTCAAGATGTGATTCAACGACTTAATGATTTCATGCAAACCATTAAGAACAAGACGGGCCAAAAACCAATAATTTATACCAATGGACATGGTTATTATGATTTTGTGGAAAAGGATTTTAAACACCACACGCTGTGGTTAAGTTCAACAACCAATACGAAAAGACCTGCCGATATGAATTGCACCTTTTGGCAATTCCACATCAATGCTAACCTCAAGGCAATAAAGCACCAAGCAGATTTAAACGTATTTCGTGGTAGCAGAGAAGAATGGAAGCGTTATTTGAAAAAAAATAAGCCATTTACCATTTAATAGAGCAGCAAATAAGTGAGCTCAAGGAAGTTATTTCATCGAAAACTAATCAATTCGAAAACCCGATTAGGCCGAACGTTCCGTAGGTTCGGCTGATTTTCAAACCGTAGTGGAGCTATCAGTCTATGTGTTAGCCATTTTAAAACAGCAACAGAGAATATAAGTTCTCTAAACACAATAATCAAAAACTAAATGGATATTCAGCCGAACTAATAGAAATTTGCATAAAAAGGGGTAAAGCAAAATTATAATTCATCAATTTCATCAATAGAAAGCCCAGTTGCTTCCATAATTTGAGAAGAAGTTAGGCTCAGTTGTTTTAGTTTTTGGGCAATCTCAATTTTTTCTTTTTTTCTACCATCATCCTCCGCAGTTTTCACAACTTCCTTGACCTCAATATAAGTCAATAAACTTTCTTGATATTGTTCATATTGTCGTGGAGTCATCTTTGCTAATTCGGCTACTTCAAACGCTTTTTCAAAAATAGGTTCATCTAATATCTTTGGTATTTCATCAAAACTTTCTAATTTCTTTAAAAGGTATATCCACTTATCAAAGTGGGTCTCTAACTCATTCTCTCCTTTATTGAATAATGGCATCTGAATAAACTTGAAAGTCAACTTATCATAAAATACTTCTCCATCTTGGTCTTTTAAATTTACTGAACGTAAAAACTTCTGACGTTCTTCATTTTCATCATATTGAAAATCCAATATCGCTATCATATAAACGGGTGTCAAACGAAAATCCCAATCGCCTTTCTTGGCTTGTTCCCTAATCGGAATGGTTGCATAAAACAACGAGCGGTCTTTGAAAAAGTTGACCTTCGCTTTTTGCATTTCTACTATAAATTTCTCCCCACTTTGAGCTTCACAATGAATATCAAAAATTACTTTCCGTTCATGTATCATTTCGCCCAAAATCTCAGGATTACGGAATTTCAATGTTGCGATTTGATGATGTGCCGGCAATAATTGATTCAAAAAATCGATTAATAAGTCCTTGTTTGCTTCTTCGCCAAAAAGTTTTTTGAAGCCAAAGTCTGTATAGGGATTGATATATCGCGACATAAAATCTATATTTTTAATGCAATTTACATTTTTTTCTTAACTCATGTCTTTTCTTAAAATTGGTTTACACAAAAATATGTAAATAAATATTCGCCTCGACCTAAAAAAACTTATCATCTCCCAAATCTCAAACCAACGGTCGTAATATTCTGTGTGGCTGAACTTCGTTCTAATTTATTCAAGAAAACGTTTTTTATATCAGCTTCCACAAAAATATTTACCACACCATAACCAATATTCAGAATCATTCCGTAGCGGTAGGGATTCTCGGGGTTTTTGATGCTCACTTTTGTTTCTTGCCGATTGAGAGCTTTTATTTCGGCGTAGTTTCTACTACCTCTTAGCAACATTCCAATATATGCCCCAATGCCAAAATTGAAGGTTTTTTGATTGTTTTTCCCGTAGAAATTAATAGTCGGAATTATCTTAAAATCTGCATAAAACAACGATTGATTGTTGGTATAAGGCGTTATTTCTTTTGGTAAAACGGTAGCGTTTAGGCGGTCAACTGTGTAGTAATTATCGCCATTGCGAGCTGGTTTGAAAACCGCCACTGTATCATATTTTATATTATCAAGGCTATTGAGTCGAAGTAAATAAGCGTTGTGTTTGGTACTGATGCTCCGCAAATGATACCAACTTAGATCAAAGCCATAGCGTAATACAATTTCTTTGTGGCTAGTACGAATAAAACTTTCTTGACGCATCAACGTTACGCTCAAACTTGGCGAAGTCAAGAAGTTTTGACGAAAAATAGGCTCCGTCATCTTAAACGGATTGTACGTAACGGTGCTGACAGATAGATAGTTAGCTGAGTTTAGTCCAACCGACAGATTAATGTATGTATTGCGTTTGAGACGTTGCCACGAGGTCATTCCTTCTAGTTGTCGTTGAGTGGTCATTTCTTTGGTATAGCCATTTCCTTCGTAGTCTTGTCGGAAACTTCGACGAACGTTTGATGGCATTTCGTCCAAATCTTGATTCATCTGCACCACAATTCTATTTAAATCGTATTTTTCGAGAGCTTTTAGGTCTTCTTTGGATTGTCCCCAAAGCACAATTCGTTTGCGTTTACCAATATTTACCACAATTGAGTCAATATCGGTCGTTTCTTTAGCAAAAGCTAGCGTTGCAAAGCACAAAAATATCAATATGAACAGTTTACTCATTTTGAAGTGGGAATGTTTTTATTGTAAACAACTTACCAGTAAAAATCAGTATTATGTGAAAATTTGACGGGGACACACCCAGTCGAGGTGGTTTGTTCCAAATCTGAATATTTTTAAGCATTTATAGGCCTTTTCAACCACCTCCGTCGACTTCCGTCAGACGACCCCTCCTTGAAAAAAAGGAGGGAGAATTAGTCTATTAATTTGGAAAGGTATCAATTACGGAAGTATTTGGATTATTATCTATTTGTCGACTTAGAGGACATTGTTTCATTCTTGAAACTTTCTTTTACAAACGCCCAAACTTTGTTTGGTTTGTTATTGATTGAAGGTAATTCTGCGGCAGGTTCGACTCCTTTTTTGCCAATTTTTCTACTCAAACGAGCAACCAAACCATTCTTTTTCTCTTTTTGTGGTGCTTGCCTAAACTCTTCTTCATCGTCCGGTATTTCCAGAATCGCTATACGCTCACGGCGTTGTGTAGCAACTCGTTTTTCAACAAAACCTTGATATGGCACAAATCTGTAATTATCGCTCGCAGGAGTTTGCTGATTACTCGCGACTTCGGTTTTATTTGTTGGAACATCGTTTTGTATTTCATTTACTGCTACGGCTGGTTGGTTGTTAGTTAAATTTTTTTCGATTTGTTGTGGAATAAGTTGTTGTGTTGTATATTGGTAGCTTTTAGACATAACTTTTACCACATTATTTTTGCGGTTGTCGTCATTGGCCAACAATTGTGTAGATTTGGAAGCAGGGTTCAAAGTTGGTTCTACAAAAAAAGTATGATTTAAGTTCTTAAATGCTTGATTATTAGTGGTTATGTCTGCTTTTTGGTTGTAAAAATAAAAACCTAATCCACCTAGTAAAAGTACGCTTGCTGCCACAGCCTGCCACCAAACAAAAGGCTTTTTACGCTTCATATATTGTTGTTCAATTCGTTGCCAAATCTCTTTTTTGTTCCAGTCGGATTCAAAATTGGTTTGGTCAACTCTTTCTTGAATTTTCTTATAAAACTCCTCTGTTTGCATGACTGTTATTCATTAATAGAATTTTCTTCTGTAATAATTTTCGAGCGTGATTTAGCTGCGATTTTGATGTTCCTTCGTTGACGTGTAGCTGTTCGGCAATTTCTTTGTGCGAATAACCTTCAAGAGCAAAAAGATTAAAAACTGTCCGATACCCGTCGGGCAATTCGGCGATGAGCCGATAAATTTCATCGCTCGAAATCGAATCCAAGATATTATCATCGATGGGCACTTCGATAGCTTCGCTTTCGGGCATCAGATTAAAATTTGCCTGTTTGCGGAGCAACATCAACGACTCATTAATTACAATTCTTTTCATCCATGCCTCAAACGACCGCAAATTATCAAACCGAAAATTGACTGCTCCATCAAAAATTTTGAGGAAAGAATCAACCACCAAATCTTCGGCCGTCATGCGGTCACGCACATAACGATAGGCCACCCGATACAAAAAACTTCCATAATGCTCAAAAATATTCTTTTGGGCAATAGGATTTTTGCTACGTAAGCTTTCGATGGTTGAGGTTGCTATCAAGTGGTTTTACAATAGACGTTTCTTATGATGTAAATGCAGAAAATGCCTATTAAGTTGTATGAAGGTAAAATATTTTTTTGGTCTTAACTATTTGGTGGTAAGTATTTTCAAAGTTTTTAAGAACGATATGAGATGGTTCTATGGGTTTCGGTAAAATAATTAAAAAAAACAATTAAAATAGTTAAAGACTTTTTGTTTTTTCGATTGAAATTTCTAATTTTGCAATGCGTTTTAGAAAAGTAATAAGAATTTCAATAAATAAAGTAATGAAAAAAGATATTCATCCAAATTATAGACCAGTTGTATTCTGGGATTTGTCAACAGGGTTCAAATTTATGACAAAATCATGTGCCAATACCAAAGAAAGTATCGTTTGGGAAGATGGTAACACATATCCAGTTTACAAAGTGGAGGTTAGCTCTGACTCACACCCATTTTACACCGGAAAAAATGTATTGCTTGATACAGCAGGTCGTGTTGATAAATTCAACAGACGTTACGGAAAAAAATAATTTTCTTCTGTTATCACATAAAAAGCCTTTCAAAATATAATTTGAAAGGCTTTTTCATATTATAGTTTTCGGAATTGTGTTAAGTAAAAGGACAATATTAAACGACCAATTCAAATTCTATAAATGTTGATAAATAGTGTTTTATAGCTGCGGAGAACCATCTTGTCTCATGTCCTTTGTAGTTAACTACTTCTTCTTCAAAAACGGGTGCAGCACAACCGATAGTAAAATCAAAGCCCCGCCGATATAAAAACCCGGAGTCATTTTTTCGATTTCTCCAAAAATAAAATAGGCCATTATGATGCCATAAATTGGTTCCATATTGATAGAAAGATTGAGCGTAAAGGCCGAGATTTTTTTGAGCAAGTGCATCATTTCTATATACGGATAAACCGTGCAAACTAAGCCCAAAATTCCAACCCAAAGCCAATCGTAGTGAGTTGGCATAAGCTGAAAACGTTCATTTGGTAAAGCAAAAATAATGATCGGAATGTAAATCCACATGGCTCCAAAAGCCCCGACCATTTCGTAGAATGTAACTATTTGAGCATCGTATTTTTGGGCAAATTGGGCATTTATTACCGAAAAAACGGTTGCTAATAAAGCACCTAGTAAACCAATCATAATGCCTTCAATATGTTTTCCTTCAAACATAAATATAAAATACATTCCCAATACCACCAAAACTCCGAGAAAAACCTCAACCCAACTGATTTTGGTTTTTCGTATAATTGGCTCAAAGATACTCGTAAAAAACGAAGTCGTAGAAAAAGTAACCAAACTAACTGCGACTGTAGAAGCACGAGCCGAACCAAAAAAACATATCCAGTGAAACGACATAATTGCTCCAACGCCTAATAGGGGCATTGCCTGTTTCCAAGAAACTTTTAGACTTTTTTTCTGAAATTGAGCAACAATCCACATGCCTGACGCAGCCAGTAATGTACGGTAAAAAACTACACCTAGTGAAGAAAATTCGGTGAGCCGACCCAAAATGGCTGTAAAACTAAGTATAATGACAATAAAATGTAGTTTTAGATAATCTTTAGGTAGAGGTTTTGAATCCATGAAGTAGTTTTTATGCAAATAAAACTAAATAATCTTGAAACGAAACGTGCCAAGCTTCAAAAGTGTGGCACGTTTTTTTAAATACACAGCAATGTTATACTCAATTATGCCCTTTATAGTGTCGATTATGTCATTAATTCGGATTTCCCTAATTTTTTTTTCGACGTTCCACACGTCTCAATAAAATTCTTTGCTTAAATCTCATCCAGCGTTCGTAGAGTGGCATTTCTTCCAAGAAATTCCACTTTTCATCTTTTTTTCCTGCTTCTTCTTTCTTTTTAGCTTCAACTGGGTCGAAGAGCATTCCTGTACATAAGCAATGCTTTCTGTTGGTGCGGGTAAGCACATCGTAGTTTACGCAACTTGAGCAGCCTTTCCAGAACGAATCATCGGCTGGTAGTTCGCTAAAAGTTGTTGGTTCGTAACCCAAATCAGAATTGATTTTCATTACGGCCAAGCTCGTAGTTAGGCCAATGATTTTGGCATCAGGGTATTTTTTGCGAGATAATTCAAATGCTTTTTGTTTGATTCGGGTAGCGATTCCACTCTTGCGGTATTCCGGATGCACGATTAGACCTGAATTTGCTACAAATTTGCCATGTTCCCATGTTTCAATGTAGCAAAATCCCATCCATTCTCCTTCACGGGTAAGTGCAATGATGGCTTTGCCTTCACGCATTTTTTCTCTTAGGTAATCAGGCGAGCGTTTGGCAATACCTGTACCACGTGCTTTGGCACTTTCTGCCATTTCGTCACAAATAGTTTCAGCCAAATTATAATGGCTTTCGTTGGCTACTTGCACAATATATAAATCTTCGGATGTGAGTGCTGGGTTATTCATCGTCATTTATCGGGCTTTCCCTCAAACGGAGACGCTGTATCCTAAATGGTTTTAAATGAAAAAATAAGAAATAGGGAGAGATGACATTTTGCAAAAGAAGCAAAACTATTACTGTCTGATATTGATATGTCGAAATAGTCTAACTGGCATTATAGGAATCGAACCGCTGATGAGTCGAACCGCCTTGGCGGATGAGGGTGCATATTTTAAAATAAGATGCAAATATGTTAGGTTTCGGAATAATATCCAAAGAATCACCCTAATATTTTTAATTACATCCGAATAGCGATAGGCTTTTGTCTTTAGTTCGTTGATAAGAAATAATTTAGCAGTCGGCTTTCGGCTATTGAAACTATATTATTTACTTAAAAAAAGCAGATAACCGATTGCCGACAGCCGAAGTTTAAATAACTTTGAACAAAAAACAAATTATTCTTTGAATACTAGACTCGCTAACTTTCTTTCGGTGGCTTTGCATCCTTTGTTGTTGCCTACAATTTTATTTTTATTGCTCTTGTTTATTGCACCAATACCGTTGGGAGCCGAATCGCTCGAATTGCTCATGAAACTTGCAGTAGTGGGTTTTGTGTTTATCTATACGTTTGTTCTGCCAGCCTATTTTGTGTATTTAATGAAACGTTGGGGCTTGATTAGCAGCCTAAAACTCGAAAATCTGAAAGACCGCCGATTGCCTTATTTTGTTACTTCTATTATTTATACGGCTTTAGGTTACTTTTTGTATTCCAAAAATTCTATGCTTTTTCCGTGTGGATATATTTTGTGGAGTATTGCGGCTGTTATTTTATGCTTAGGAATTATCAGTCTTTGGTGGCAAATTTCTGCTCATGCGGCTGGAGTTGGGGGTATGATTGGAGCTTTGGCTGGCATTTTGGGGCAGTTAGGCGAGCAAAATCTTTTCTTTCCTTTACTTTTTATGGTTATTCTTTCGGGATACGTAATTTCGGCACGTTTGGCTCTGAATGCTCACACACCAGCACAGGTTGGTGCTGGGTTTTTACTCGGCTTGGGGATTAGTTTGGCTTCGATTTTTATTTTGTTTTAAATGAAAACAGTAAATAAATAGACGAATCACGATTTATGAATTTTAAAACGATGAATATCAGATTTAATGGACAATTATGGTGTTAAAACCTTTGTAAGGTGTTGATTATCATATCTTTACAGAAAAAAAAGGATATAAATAAAAAACTACTTTTACTGTAAGGGCAAAATTGATAGCAACGACTGATTTGACAAAGGCGTACACTTTTATAAATGTGCGGCTTGTGGAAAAAGTCTTATTGGTTGTGAGCGTTTGGACAATATCAAATTTTTGACGGAGCACACTAATGGCAAACAAACTTACACACAACTATCTAACAAGATTAGTAAAACATCCCATAGATATATTTTTTAATGGTATAGTTTCATAATCGTATATTTATTGGGTAACTAATTGAATAGCCGCAAAACTAGGTAGAGAAAATATAATAAAGACGGAGTGCGTTCCGAAGAACACAGTCCGTCTTTTTATAAAAATTCGAAATTTGGGCTACTTATTTTACTTCAAATATTCCTTTACCAATTTTGAATCCTTCTGAGTAAAGTTCAACGCTGTATTGACCTTTGGTGTAGTTTGCACCTTTTCCAGATACCAAATCAACACGTTGGTCGTTGTTTTCAAAAGGTACGTTTTTTCTGAAGCTATAAGCTATTTCTTTGCCATCTACTTGTACGATTCCACCGTTACCGTTTTCTACAACTGCACCGTTTGCATCAAGTACACGCACATAAATATCTTTGTTGTTTTGGGCTGCTACTGGGTTTGAAGGCATGATAAATGCCACTTTTATTTGGTCGATTCTTTTTGCTTTATATTCGCCGCCATCACGCTCTTTTCCTTTTGATGAAAGTGCTGTAACCTGTACATTTATAGCCTTCATTGCCGAAGCCAAATTTACTTGACGTTTCAAATCATTATTTTTAGTAGTGAAATCATCTACTGCTTTTGTCAAAGTTGTAGTTAATTCCGCCTTCTCGGTTTTAAGAGATGTATTTTCTACGATAACTTGTTGTTTTTCAGTTTCGAGAGTTTGTGTTTTTGCTACCAATATGCCGTTTTCTGCTTTCAACTTACGGATATCGTCGTCTTTAGCAACTAAAAATGTTTCGTAATCTTTGATTTTTGACTCGTATTTTTGAGCTGAAAAGCTTAGGTCAGTTTTTAATTTTTTCTTATCGTTTTCGAGTTGAGCTTTAACAGCTTCCAATTCAGCAACACTACCGCCTAAACCTTGAACCTCAAGAATTTTCTCATCCAATGATTTTGAAATTGAGTCGAGTTTGATTTGTGTAGTTGAAAGTTGTTCTACTTTCGATGTCAATGATTTTTGAAGTTCGAGCGTTTCGTTTCTCGCACCCATAAATAAATAGCCCAAAAGAGCTAATACACCTGCCATCACAACGATGATTACTTTCAAAAGTCCGTTGTTATTATTTGATTGTGTTGTTTCCATTTTGATTAATAGATTTTAAGTTTATGCTTACAAAGAAACAATGTCAAGGTTAAAAGCGAATTAAATCGACTTTAATTTTTGCTTAAAATTTGAGGCGGGAGATTTACTTTCGAAACACTAAAGTAAAAACAGTTTCATCGATATTGGAAACTACACTAATTTCTCCTTTGTGGAGTTTTACGATTTGCGATACTATTGCCAGACCAACTCCATGCCCTTTGGTGGCTTTAGCAGTGGCATTGCTTCTATAAAATGGGAGGAAAATATAAGGTAAATCAACATTGGGAATTACGGGGCCATTATTTATAAACGAAATCTTTGTTTCGTGAATTGTTGTAGAAAAACTTACGTAAACGCTGCTGTTTTCTGAAAACTTACAGGCATTATCCATCAAATTCATCAAGGCAACTTTTAAAGAGGCTTCATTTCCTTCAATAATTAAGGCTTCCTCATTCTCTGGAAAATCGCTGAAATCAATGTTTATTACATAATCTTCGTGCCATTTTTTTAGTTGGCTTTTAGCTTCCCACAAAAGTTCGTCCAAGCGTATGGGTAAGCGTTGAATCGTTTCGGTATTAACAACCGTATTAGCCAAATTTAGCAAAGTATTAGTCATTTGTGTAAGAGTTCGAGTATCTTCTTGGAGCGATTTTAGACTTTCTTCATACACTTCGGGTGTGCGTTTTTGTAAGAGCGTAATATCAATTTGAGAATAAATTTTGGTCAGAGGATTTTTAAGTTCATGTGAAACATTGGCGATAAACATTTTTTGCATAGTAAATGCTTCTTGGATACGGTCGAGGAGTTGATTAAATGTGGCGACTAAGCGTCCAATCTCGTCTGAGCGGTTTGGGTGTTCGACACGCCTTTCTGTATTAGTAGGAAAAATCTCGTTTACCTGTGTAATAATTCCCGACATTGGGGCGAGAGCCTTGTCGGCAAAAAACCACCCAGAAAGCCCTGAAAGCAATAAACCAACAAGCACCATGATGGTCAGAATTTTGCGGAGGTCTTCGAGGGCTTCTTTGCCATTATCGTCTATGGCACTCACAATTACCCAGTAACTGGCCTTGCCTTTTTTTAGTTGAATACCAAGTGTTTGATAAAAACCAGTATAATAATAGGTGGGCTTGCTTTGTTGTTGAATATTTGGAATCAACTCTTCAAATAAACCAGAATAAGGCTCTTGGCTTGAAAAAACGAGTTTTTTTAGATTTTCGTCATAGACATAAATACTTTCATCGCTCAATAATTCTTTATCGGCAGTGTTGACCAATTTTAAAACCGTAGTGTCAGCCGTTTGGAGGTCGAAAAGTAGGGTAGTGGTCGTTATTGCACGGTCTTGTAGGCGTTTGAAAAAACGTTTTTCTAGATAAAGTTTACTGAAAAAATAAACACCTACCGAAAAAAACATTAGGATCGCCGTTATAATGGCCATAAATTGGTAGGTGAGTCGGGAACGAATGTTTAACATTTTTCAGATACTAAATTTGAAGTGCAAGATAGCAGAAAATACCTATTACCAAATGAAGACTATTTACCCTACTACTTTCATAACATAGCCCATACCTATTTGAGTATGAAGTAGCTTTGGCTCAAAATCTTTATCGATTTTTTTTCGAAGAAAATTAATATAAACTTCAATCACATTTGTGCCAGTATCAAAGGTGATATCCCAAATTTTTTCGGCTAATTCTACTTTAGAAATCACTCGTCCTTGATGCCTAACGAAGTATTCAAGCAATAAAAACTCTTTTGCTGTTAGTGTTATTTCTTTGCCGTTTCGAGTTACTGTTTTGGCATCTAAATCTATTTCTAGGTCGGCTATTTTAAGTAGATTTTCGGTCTGAATCGAGCCAATATTTCGACGAGTTAATGCACGGATCCGTGCCATTAATTCACGAAACTCGAAAGGTTTTGTTAAATAATCATCTGCACCAGCATCAAGACCAATTATTTTATCATCGGTTGTACTTAAAGCTGTCAGTAATATAATTGGAGAAACTACACCTTTGGCACGAAGCTCACGACAAAGTTCTAAACCGCTGATTCCGGGTAAAATAATATCCGAAATAATGAGCGTATAATTATTGCAAGTGGCGAGTTGAAGGCCAATCAAGCCATCGTAAGCGACATCAACTTCCCACTGTTGTTCTTCAAGTCCTTGTTTGATGAGCTGCAGGGTTTTAGCTTCATCTTCAATTACGAGTATTTTCATGGCATTTCCTTTCTATGTTGTGTCAAAATTAGGAAAATTTAAAGATAAACGAATTGAAGTTGTATATAATTATAGAAATAGTGCATTGCTTAAAAGTCTTCAACCGCTGTCAAAGTTACCTTTTCAAGCAAACCTGAATCTTTTGGTTGCCAGTTTAGGGTCGTAAAATAGCCATTTTTCCCCAAATTTGATCGTAGCCTTGCCGATACATTTATGTTATAAAATTTCTGCCAAACTTCCCCATGTTTTTCAATCGCAATCACTCGGTTTGCCATTGAGTTTGAAACGTTTATTACTAAAGTGTTTTGTGTTTTTAATAATGAATTAGGAACAAAAACCTTGTAAGTCGGACCGATCAAAGTTCCTAGAAACTGACTATTGATTGTAACTGTTGCACTTTCGGCAACTTTTCCTAAATCAAGCCAATAGCCTGCTGATGAGATATTTGGTTTTGCAAAGTCGATAGAATAAGAAGCTGTTCCAGAGAAATATTTATAGGCATCTCCTTCCAATTTTGTCCACGAACCGAGCGATTTTGTTTCTACCGTTTTTGGTAATTCTGGGCCACCTTCCAAGAAACTGATTTTCCAAGTTCCTGTTAGTTCTTGTATTTCACCTTTAGTCTTATAGTACGCATAACTCGCACCCGAAACTGGTGTTTTGTAAGTTTCAATGATGCAAGATTCGCCTGCCGCCAATTGTAGATAAATTTTGTTAGTTTTAGCCTTGTATTTTGCCACGCCAAGTGTTTCGGTCATTGGGTTATATAAAGCGGCCGATTGTGCATTAACCGAAAGTTTTACCCAACCATCAAACGCTTGTGTTGTTTTATTGTTTACGAAATAATAATTGCCTTTTGCATGCGTTTTTCTGACAAATTGCAATCCATTATCAATCATTGTTTCTCTGTAAATTTGTGCAAAAATCATCATTTCGTCTAAGTTTTCTCCTACTAAAAATGAGCCTTGACCGATTTTTGCTCTACTGAAACCTGCGGTATTTTTTACAAAACTCAATTCAGCCAATAGAGATTTAAACTTATTTCTTCGGGCATCTAAATAGCCCAAACCCGGTACATCGGTAGGGAGTTTTTTATGGAAAATAACGTTTGCACCTTCTTTTGCCAAAGCGACTAATTTCTCAAAAGTTTCCAATGGAACTTGCTCACTTTCAGCCAATAATATTGTTTTATAACTTATTCCACCCGTTAAGATTGCTTGATTTTTGGTGTTTAAATTTCCGATTTGTTTGTCAGAAATGAAATCAAAACCATAGCCTCGGTCGAGGAGTTTTTGACCTAATTCTTTAAAATCTGTTCCGTTGAATTCGGGCGTTACACCATCAAAATGCTCCAATAAACCTTTGGGCGAAGGTTCATTTAGTCGGTCGGTAATGGGAAAGTAGAACAGCACATCGTTATTGCCTTTGCTATCTTGCAGGAAAGTCTGGCAGCGAGTCACATAATTATTCAATTTACCGAAATCTTTCCAAAAAGGATTGTAAGGGGTGAAATGCACCGCCGCATAAAACAACCAACCTGGAAAAGCCGCTTCTTTGGGTGAATAATTTGTGCCATGATAAAATATGTGATTTACACCACCGACCATAAAGAGGTCTAAAGCACGTTTTATATCAGCTAAGTTTGAAAGAAAATGTTCGTTTTCCCATGTAGCTGATTCAGAAGAAGTTAGTTTCTTACCCATGACATTAGCTGCCGACGATGCAAATTTTATTCTTAATAAATCTGTCCCTTCGATTTCTGGAATATCAACAACGCTGTATAAATCCAAAGTATTTGCGGGCGAACCGTGTGCTTGATTTCTTACGATTTTGCCTCTTTTATGAGCCCAATTTGTCCATTCAGAAGTATATTTTTCAAGAATTAAATCGCCAATTGTGGTTCTGTAATCAAATAAAACTCGGTGATTGAGGTCAGTATTCTCTTTGCTAAAAAGATTCGGTAAATGATTACGAAGGTCGTAACCTCGGCGAGTTTTGAACTCATCAAAAAGAGCCTCTGTCCAATCAGCTTGTCCGCGGGCGTCATCAACTTCGTAAGAATCATTGAAAAAAGCTCGCATACTTGAAACATCCTCTTTAGCAAATGCCTTATCGAATGCTGAAAGATAATTTTTTATGGCTTTTTCCGAAAAATGATCAATTACATCTCCTTCGCCACCTGGGCCAGCACGCTCAACCATTTTGCCATGAAATCCTTGAAAAATTGCGTATAGAATCCAGTTTCCTGCGGGAGCTTGCCAGTTTAGTTTGCCTTCTTTGTTTACTTTTTCGGTCAGATTTAGCACTTTGTTTTCGGGCGGCGTTCCGCTGTCTGAATAAGCCATTAAAGTTTGCAAAGGCAGTGCTTGCTCGAAACGTACTTGGTCGATGGCCAAATCTTGCAAATTGTCATTTTTTGAAATGGGATATTTTAAATCTTTAAGTTCGGTTTTCTTAGGTAAAACATACCTTAAAATCGGTTGCTGAACAAATGTGATGTTTTCATTCAGCGTTTCGCCTTCTTTTAGATTATATGTTTTATGAAAAACGGCTTTACAAGCATCTTCGGGCCTAACCCAACTACCACCAAACGGCCAACCAGAGGCATTTGCCAAGTCGATGCCTAGGCCGAGGCGAGTGCCTTCTTTGAGTGTATGCTTAAACATATCGACCCATTTGGGCGAAAGAAAATCTATAAACTGCGATTCGTAGCCTTTTACTCCATAAATAGGTGTGATTTCCAGACCTCCTAAACCTACTTTTTTATAGGCTTCCATATTGTAGCTTAGGTCTTTTGGATTCACGGCATTACCTTCCCACCACCATCTAGACCAAGGTTTTGATTGCTGCGTGATAGGCTTCCATTTTGGTTGGGCAGCAGCAAGTGTACCTGCGAGTAGAATTATTGTTAGTGTTTTATTGAGCATATTTTATTGTTTTTCTTTATTTTGATGACATGGAGAACATGTATTTGTACGGAGGTTTTTGTATGACAATCTGTGTTCTCCGTGGTAAATTTAAAAAATTATTTCATTTATTAAACCTCAGCACCAGATATTAGATGACAGCCTGCACCGAAATTAGTAAAGTTGGGTACTTTGTCGAAACTGAGTGATTGGTCATTTTTCGGCTATTTGTCTTTGCCTTAATTGCATAACAAATTAAACAAATCTACTATTCGATACTCTCCTGTGCTTACACGGATTAGGTATGAGTATGGTCGATAGATACTTGATTCTTGTCGAAAGTTTCGTTTGATTATAATTTTTTAAAATAAAATCGATCAAAATATTTACAAAAGCCTTTTTTTGCACTAATTTCATCTCGTCAAAAATATTCACCCTGTAGTATTGCTATTTAGTGGTATTACCTAAAATCTATAATCAATTCATCATGCAATCATCTCGTAGAAAATTTATTAAAGGTGCTGGAGCTGCATCGGTTTTGTTGGCAACCGATACTTTTGCCAAACCTTTCAATATCATCAAGGATTTAAAGAAAATCAGTCCTAACGATAAGCTTCGTTTTGCAACAATTGGCTTTGGAATTCAAGGACATGGCGATACTCGTGCGGCTCTCCGAAATCCTGATGTTGAGTTTGTAGCAGCAGCAGATTTATACGATGGTCGCTTACTCCATGCCAAAGAAGCTTTCAATAAAGACCTTTTCACAACTCGTGATTATCGTGAAATCTTGGACCGCAAAGATATTGATGCCGTAATTGTGGCAACTCCCGATCACTGGCACGACCATATCAGCATTGCAGCCATGAAAGCTGGTAAAAATGTGTATTGTCAAAAACCAATGGTGCAGCACCTCGACGAAGGTCATGCATTGATTGATACTTGGAGAAAAACTGGCAAAACTGTGCAAGTTGGAAGCCAGCCAAGTAGTGGTGCAGCTTATGCCGAAGCTCGCAGATTGATGAGTACGGGTGCAATCGGAGATTTGAATTTTATAGAAGCTACCTATGACCGATATAATGCTTTGGGTGCGTGGACTTACTCAATTCCGCCCGATGCGTCAGTCAAAACGATTGATTGGGATACCTTTTTGGGTGATGCCCCGAAACGCCCATTTGATGCAACTCGTTTCTTCCGTTGGAGAAACTACCGTGATTATGGGACAGGGGTAGCAGGCGATTTATTTGTACATTTGATTACCGGTATGCACTACGCAACGGGAGCAATTGGGCCAGAAAGAATCTTTGCCTCTGGCGAATTGAGCTACTGGAAAGATGGCCGTGACGTGCCTGATGTAATGGTGACGGTACTTGACTATCCTGATACCGAAAAACACACGAAGTTTCAAGCGGTGTTGCGAGTCAACTTTGCCAATGCAGGAGCAATTAAAAATGTCACTCGTATCGTAGGAACCGAAGGCGAAATTCTGTGGAATGCACAAGGCTTGACGCTCACGAAGCGTAAATTGCCAAAAGCCCCAGGTTATGGTGCAGGTGAAAGCTACGCTACCTTTTCGAACGATATGCAAGTTGAATACAAGAAAGAATACGATGCTAAATATGCAGAGTCTGACCGCGTAGCTCCACAAGTAGAAGAGATAAAATATGAGACTCCAAAAGAAGACGACCCGCATGCACAACATTTCAAAAATTTCTTTGATAACTTACGTAAAGGAAGTCAAGAAACGGCCCAAGACCCTGTTTTCGGTTTCCGTGCAGCTGCCCCAGCTTTGGCTTGTAATTTGAGTTATTTCGACAAAAAGATCATTAACTGGGATCCAGTTGCGATGAAGGTTAAGAAAAAGTAGTAAAATAATATTTGTAATTTTGACAATCAAAAGCAACATTTCAAATGAATACTTTAATTATAGAGCCAACTACAAAAGTAGATTACCAACTTTTTGTTGGTTTAGCCAAACGACTCAATGTAACTTTTCGTGAAGAAAAGCCTCTCAAAACAAAAGCAAAGAATGAGGCAGATTTTTATGCTTTAGCTGGAAGCTTTGAAGACATAGATGCTGACGCAATGATAAAAGACATTGAAGAATCTCGTGCTACAAAAGAAATTGATGTTTCATGGGTGAAATAAAGTATTTACTTGATTCTAATATTTGTATCCATTTTCTGAAAAATGATATAAAGGTTGTTGATAAGCTACATGAAGTTGGTTTTATTAATTGTCATCTTTCAGAAATAACTATTTTAGAATTACTATATGGCGTTGCCAATAGTATTTCCGACAAAAAAGATGCAAACAAACTCAAATTGAAACTACTTGAAGAAAGTTTTGATGATAGAATTTTGCCAATTCGTCTGACTTTTGAAAGCTTTTCAATACAAAAAACATATCTGAGAAAATTAGGTACACCAATCAGTGACTTCGATTTGCTGATTGGGTGTACTGTACTTGTGCAAGATTTGACACTCGTTTCAAGAAATGTTAAAGAAATGCAAAGAATTGAGGGTATAAAATTAGAAAATTGGATAGATTAACTTTGCCTGTAAAATATATTTCTATGTTAAAAAAAGTAACAGTTCTTTTATTATTGCTCGCCATTTCCTTACAAGGTTTTTCTTGGGGTTCAACGGGGCATCGAGTTGTCGGGCATATTGCCAATTCTTATCTTTCAGGTAAAGCAAAACGAAATATTCATAAAATTTTGGGTTCAGAATCAGTCGCCATTTCGAGTAATTGGGCTGATTTTATAAAGTCCGATACGTCATTCAAATATTTAGATTCGTGGCACTATATTAATGTCAAAACAGGTCTGAATAATGCAGAATTCACCAAATATTTGCAGGAAGATACTAAAATTGATGCTTACACAAAACTCAATTTTTTGATTGGTGAATTGAAAAACCCAAAAACTAGTCTCGAACAAAAACGTTTTTATCTGCGTCTGCTTGTTCATATAACGGGGGATATTCACCAACCAATGCACGTAGGTCGTTTTGAAGATTTGGGCGGAAATAGAATAAAGGCTTTTTGGTTTGCTGATGCCACAAACCTTCATGCACTTTGGGATAGTAAATTGATTGAATATCAAAACCTTAGCTATACCGAATATTCGGCAAATATCAATCATTTAAGCAAGCAACAACGCCGTGAGTGGCAAAAACAACCAATGACTGAATGGTTTTTTGAGTCGTATCAATTGGCTGATAAATTATATGCAGGAATCAAAACTCAAGAACCACGCCTTAGTTATCGCTATGATTTTGAAAACGTAGAAATGCTTAATCAACAGCTTTTGAAAGGTGGTATAAGATTGGCTGGTTTGCTGAATGAGATTTTTAAGTGAGAATAAAAAAAGATTAGGCTTTTACTTTGGCAAATTATTGTTTAGGTAAAAGTCAAATCACCATCTTATCGCCATCAACGCCAGCAATTCGCATGGCTTCGTATTCCATTTCTACAATAAATTCGGTTTGGTCGTGGTCGAAAAACTCATTGTCCCACGCATTGAAATAAAGTTGAGTTTGGGTTTGGAAATTACTCACATCAATTTTTAACTGACTAATCAGGAAATTGGCAAATTTTAGTACTTCCAATTTCATCAACTGAACTATTTCTGGAATAGGCATCTCCAGTTCTCGGTCTTCCCAATCATCCAAAATAAACCTTTCTTTGAGTTTATAAGCCTCTAATAGTTCAATACGTTCTTGATTCGACATTTTTTTAAATTAAATCCATGAATTCTTTCGCTCAAAGATAAGCAACAGATTTAGATTTAAGAAATACTTTCAGTTATGACAGGTTATAGCTTTTTTATCGCCTTCAAAGCCGTTCCATTCATTTCTATAATTGAATTATCTGAAGTATTAAGCACAAAATTGTTGGGATATACTTGACGCATTTTCAAAACGGCACTCGATGCCACATTTGCTTCTAAGTTTTCTATTTTATAAAGTATATCGGTTCGGAATTCGCAATCAGAGTTTTTGTCCAAATTGATGCTAAGGTATTGACTATTAAGCTTTCTAATGTCAATAGATGTGATTTTATGGGCTTCAATTTTTAGCTTATCTTGGTTCAAACTATCAATTTTAATATTAGCTAATTCTCCCTTGATAGAACTCAAATCTGGACAAAGAATTGTTACTATATTTTCATAATTTGGGTATTCTTCAATTCGTATTTTAGCAGGATTTAACAGAAATCTAACAACCAAAGTATCGCTCTCAAAGCTAACTTTAACATCGTCTGCCCATTTTTTTGAGACATTAACTGCAAAATCCTTATTTTCGATGATATTTACTTTGCCAGTAGCATCTTTTTGACCAATGACTTTGAGGTGCTTAAACGACTTTTTGGAGATTTTTTCAAAATCCCAATAAGGGTCTTTTAGATTAATTTTTGCAAATTCTGATTTTACCGAAAATGCACTAATAAGCATCATTATTATCAATATTCCTGAAAGACCTAACAGTAATTTAGTGCTGAGTTTTATGTTCATAACTTGTTGATTATTAGATATTTGTGTTGAAGTTTTCTTGAATATATTGCTGATATTGAACTTTTAAATCTTCAAAATCAATCTTTAGTAAATGTAAATTCCGAAATACATTGGGCAACTCGGTTTCAATGAATTGCTCTCTTCGAAATAGTAAAATCTTATCTTCTGCCTCATCAGCCACAAAATAGCCAATCCCTCTTTTCATTTGTATAATTTCCTTTTGTTGCAAAAAATCATAAGTTCGCTGAACCGTATTCGGGTTTACCTCCAAAGCTACCGCCAAATCTCTGATTGATGGAATTTTCTCGCCCATCGGATATTTTTTTAGCAAAATTTGCTCAAAAATATATTCTCCAATCTGTAAATATATTGCTTGTTTATCTCTAAAATCCATATCGTAAATAATTGAAAACCAGTTTATTATAACTCCTTGTCGCTAAATCGAACTAAGCCAATCAACCACAAAGTAGCAGGAATAAAAACCATTATAAAGTACTTAACTATTTGCTGAATTGACTCGCTTGCATTGATTGTGAAGAGTCTTTCATTTTCTGTTGTAATTACAGCTTTAGTAAAACTCACAATGCCTGTACTGGTTTTCTCGCCAATGATAGTATCAAATAACATATTTAAAGCGAGACTCAACGTAAAAGCTAAGCCCAAAAATACTAAAGCTGATTTGATATAAGATTTTTGATTAAAGTATAAGCTTCCAACTACAGCCACTCCGCCTAAGCCGAAAAAGCAAGCCAAGAATATCGAAAAAGGCATTCGATTTAAGTTATCTTTCTCAGCAAAGTTATATGTCAAATAAGGTAAATCAGTTTCTAACTGTTTGGCAGAATAGTAAAATTTTGTGACAGCTAACTCTCGGTAATAATTTAAAAATAGCAAGTCAACTACTTTAAAAACCATCAAAAAAAAAGGCAAATAGATAAAAGCTGTAATCACAAAAACCGAAAGCCATTTCTCGAAATGTGAACAAGGCAATGTCAGATAAGAAGCAGCAACTGATTTCTTTGTAAAATTGCTGAGAAAAATATTTACCCAAGCCGTTACGCTAAATAATCCAATGACAAAACCCATACGTTGTGGTAGTGAGCTTACTCTGTTTTGGCTTGTGGAGCTATAAGAAAGCACAATTAGGACAGTCACAAGTATAAAAGTACCACCCAAAACTAATCCTTTCTCATAAATTGTTTTTCGGAGTAAAAGACCAAATCGACGAAAATTAAAAGTATTATTCATGTTGTTTGCAATGGTTTAGTAATCAGTTGTATATTTGAAAATTTCCTTCATGCGATTCGGGTTAGCAATAACGGCATTGAATAAATGCTCCATATTTATTTTGCTGTCTTCGCTCATTACGTTTGCCGCCACAACCGTTTTTCCTTTGAGCGAATCTTCGGCATAAAGTACATTTTCGTCGAGTTCGGCAACCGTTTTGAAACACAGCTTTTCATTGATATTCGTGATTGATGCTTTAAGTAAAACCTCACTTTCATCAATAATTATGATTTGGTCAATCAGATTATCTAAATCACGTACTTGGTGCGTAGAAATAATAAATAGTCGTTCTTCGGTCAGTGCTGCCGCAACCAATTTCCTAAACTGACTTTTTGAAGGAATATCCAAACCATTCGTTGGTTCGTCCATGATTAAAACCTGCGTGTTGCAAGCTAACCCAAAAGCAATGATTGCTTTTTTCTGTTGCCCAAACGACATTTTATGGAGTTTTTGGTCGCTCGGCACTTCCAATTCTTTCAAATACTTATAAAATTGATGCTCATTGAATTTGGGGTAAAACGGAGCGTAAAGTTCCAAGTAAGTGTGAATAGAAATAGAAGGAAGGGCAACTTCTTCAGGAATAAAATAAACATTCTGTAAAAACGAAGGCTGTCGTTTCTGTGGATTATGCTGTACGACTTCAATTTTACCTGAAACAGGAAACAGTAAGCCCATCATATTGCACAATAGCGTAGATTTTCCTGCACCATTTTTGCCCAAAAGACCGTAAATACTACCAGCTTCGAGGCTCAAACTAAGGTTTTCGTAAAGCATTTTCTTTCGATTATAACCAAAAGAAAGATTTTGAATATTAATCATAGTGTATTAGTTGTATAGTACACTACAAATGTATTTTTTTTAAAATTCAAAAGCAAGTATTTTTGTAAAATATTTTTGCAAGCGTAGTTGGAAAGCCGAAACTATTGAAGACAGCGATTCTATTTTCTTAGATTTTTTCTCAATTCCTCTACCAATTGATAGACCGTTGTGCAAGGATTTTGTCGATTAAACTCAGTATCGCCATGAGATTTATGCAATTTTTCTGCATTGTTAATAGCTGTTTCGAGTTGAGACTCAAACATTTGGTATAGATTTTTTGCTAAATCTTTTCCTTTGCCATCTTTTGTGTAGTTGATATTCAACCATTTCGAGAGTTTTTCATAATATTGTATTCGATTAAGTGCCGATTGTTGATATTCACGGTGAAGAATAAACCAAAGCTCAAAACAATCATTTGAGTAGGCACATTTGATGCCTTTTTCATGGGCAAGTTTTATTGCTTTATTGAAATTTGCATCACCTTTTTTTCCATCCGAATACCTGATGTCTCTATCAAAAACTACCCAAACTTGCTGGTCGGGGTCTTTTTCTTTCTGTTTTTCCAATAATTCAATCACTTTCTCGACTAAAGAAAGTCCCGACCTTGACAATCCTTTTGCATTGGCTTCGGGTATAATCGGAAATGAATTGAAATACTCTGGCTCAGTATTTATGCCTTCACAATAAATCAAAAAAGTGCTTCGGATAGCAATATTTCGTGCTGGTCGAGCAGAACTTTGCTTTTTATTCCAAGCTTTCCCTGCATCGCTTGGTTTTATATAACTTGTACTTTTCCCCATTATTCAAAAATACTGTTTAAATTTCTGATAAAAGGAACTGCACCATATTTACCTTTAATATAGTCTTTTTCGAGTGAAGAATCGTTTCTTACGCCTTTGATTTCGTTGAGCGAATAAATTGAAGTTTCACCTCGCTGATTTTTTTCGGCAAAATAAATCTGGTCACGGCGAAGCAGGTCTTTATCTAAAAGATTGGTATCGTTAGTTACGAAACATATTTGAGCAGTTTTGTTTTTTTCAGAATTAAATAGCTTCACAATCGATTTTGTCAGAGAAGTATGAAATCTGGCATCAAATTCGTCGAAAAAGATTGTGCCGCTAGATTTCAATAAATGCACAAAAACACCTGCATAAATAAACATTTTCTTAGTTCCTGCCGAAGCTTCTTTGTCAAAATCAAGGGTTTCTAAACCAACTTCTTGTCCGTTTTCATCAAATACTTTCCTTTGGCAAATGATTTTTCTTGTTTTTTGGTCGTTGTTTTCTTCTAAATCAACATTATAAATGTCGGGGTCTGCCAATTGTAGCATTTCCAATAATCTGTGTTTATTCGCTTTATTTTGAATCAAATTATAAGAAAAACTTTGCAATATTTTTTCATCAAGGCCTTTAATGATGAATATTTCAGTCAAATAATTCTTTACCATTTTGGCAATTTTACCATTAAACTCAAATACCACATTCAAAAAAAGTTTATCTTCTGTCGTTTTAGTTTCTAACCCCATTCCTTCCTTAAAACGCTCTTTGTTGATATAAATCTTTTGTTCTTCTCTCGTGAAAAACTCCACTTCATTTTTGTTGGCAGTTCCGAAAAGCCATTCTGATGTTATTTTTCCTTTCAAATACACAAAGCCATACCGATAAGTTTTTTCTTCAAGAATAAACATAATTTGAAAAAATGACCCTTCATTTCGTGTAGAGGTATTTAGTTTAAAAGGTTGAATATGTTCTTCAAATTTCTTTTTATCTTCAAATGGTGCTTTAATAAAATTCACCATTGCCCACGTTGCTTTCACCAAATTACTTTTTCCACTACCATTTGCTCCATAAACAGCCGTAGACTTTAGTAAACGTACTTTATCAGTAGCTTGAGATGTATTGGTTGTTTCATGCTCGTTCATTGCAGTCGCCAGAAAACTGAGCGTCTGCATATCTTTAATTGAACGAAAGTTACTTACACTAAATTCGAGTAGCATTTTATCTTATTTTGTGATTTTTTCACGAATACTTCAATAATAACTCCAAGTATGAGAAATTAATTTAAAACTTAAAGCATTTTATTAAAAGAAATTGTAAAAAATCATTTTTTGTGAAATAGGTAGTTGATAAATGATTATAAAAGCTTCTTCTTTAGCTAAAACATTTTCCATCAAAGCTTTGCATAATTAAACACAAACTTCTACCTTTGCACTCCGATTTTCGATAGATGTGCAAACATTTCAATTATTCGGACGAAATTCTACTATTAGTCTTGACGTCATTCGTGCCGTCGCTTCCCCTGACCAATAGCGAGTTTTTTTAAATGGTCAATACGTAAGAGAATGTTACCCTTTTCGTTGAAACCAGATTCTTATTTAATACAACATTCTTTTAAATCTGAAAGACAATGGCGAAAGACATCGCAGGTTATGTGAAACTTCAGGTAAAAGGCGGTCAAGCAAACCCAGCACCACCAATTGGTCCGGCGTTAGGTTCAAAAGGCTTGAACATCATGGAATTTTGTAAGCAATTCAACGCTCGTACTCAAGACAAAATGGGTATGGTTGTGCCAGTAGTAATCACTTACTTTACTGACAAATCGTTTGAGTTTGCACTCAAAACTCCTCCCGCTGCTATCATGTTGTTGGAAGCATCTAAAGTAAAGACAGGCTCGGCTGAACCAAATCGTAAGAAAATTGGAACAGTTACATGGGAACAAGTGCAAACTATTGCCGAAACCAAAATGCCTGACTTAAATTGCTTTACTGTACATTCAGCAATGAAGATGATTGCCGGTACTGCTCAAAACATGGGTATCACCATCACAGGCAACGCACCATTTTAATTGTGAATGAGTCAATGATAGAATGAGTGAATATTCATAAAATCATCATCTCTTCATAAAATTTATTCACTGGGAGTTAAAGATTTTTTTGTTTTAGTTGTAATGTTTTTTTGATGAACCTGTTCACTCATTCACTCATTCACTCATTCAAAATTAGACTTTGACGCTAAAACCAAATCAAGCCAATGGCAAAATTAACAAAAAAAAGAAAAGAGGCGAATGCTAAGTTTGACGCTGACAAAGTCTATTCGCTTATAGAAGCGGCTGGTGTTTTGAAAGAACTTGCTTACACAAAATTCGACTCATCGGTGGACTTGCACGTTCGCCTTGGAGTTGACCCTCGTAAAGCTGACCAAATGGTTCGTGGTGTGGTTGCATTACCTCACGGAACAGGTAAAACTGTTCGTGTTTTGGTATTATGTTCACCAGACAAAGAAGCAGATGCTACAGCAGCGGGTGCTGACTACGTAGGTTTGGATGAGTACATCCAAAAAATCGAGAAAGGTTGGACTGATATTGATGTAATCATCACAATGCCAACTGTAATGGCGAAATTAGGTAAATTAGGTAAAATCCTCGGACCTCGTGGATTGATGCCAAACCCTAAGTCTGGTACAGTTACTTTGGATGTTGCAACTGCGGTAAAAGAAGTGAAAGCTGGTAAAATCGACTTTAAAGTTGATAAAACTGGTATTATTCACGCTTCTATCGGTAAAGTTTCATTCTCGCCTGAGAAATTGGCAGAAAATGCCACCGAATTGATTCAAACTTTGTTGAAATTGAAACCTTCGTCAGCTAAAGGTACGTATGTGAAAACTATTTCACTTGCAAGCACAATGGGACCTGGAATCCAAATCGACAAAACAACCATTAATGGAGTGTAATCATGACAAAAGAAGACAAAGGAGCAATAATTGAAGAGCTTTCAGCTAAGTTTGCGACTACACCTTACTTCTACATCACCGATGCAAGTGGCTTGAACGTTGGCAAAACTAACGAATTACGCCGTCTTTGTTTTGAGCGTGGTATTGAGTACCGTGTAATCAAAAATACCCTGATCAGAAAGGCTCTTGAAAGTACAGATACCGACTATTCATCATTCGATGCAGAAGTATTGACAGGTTTCTCAGGCGTAATGTTCCACCAAGAGTCGGGCAAAGTAGCTGCGAAACTAATTAAGGATTTCCTAAAAGCAAACAAAAATAGCATCAAACTAAAGGGTGCATCAGTTGATTCAAGCATTTTCATCGGACACGACCAATTGGATACGTTGTTAACGTTGAAATCAAAGCAAGAATTGGTTGGCGAAATCATTGGTTTGTTGCAGTCACCTGCCAAAAATGTTATTTCTGGCTTACAAAGTGGTGGCAAGAAATTGGCTGGTATCCTTCAAACTCTTTCAGAGAGAGAAGCAGCTTAATTTCAATTTACAATTAACAATTATCAATTAATGGTTAGTCGTAAGTAATTTAAAATTTTGAATATTTATTTTTTGTAAAAAACTTTTTAAAATCTATAAAAATGGCAGATTTAAAAGCATTCGCAGAACAGTTAGTAAATTTAACTGTAAAAGAAGTAAACGAATTAGCAACAATTTTGAAAGATGAGTATGGTATCGAGCCTGCTGCTGCTGCTGCAGTTGTAGTTGCTGGTCCTGCTGGTGAAGCTGCTGAAGCTCCTGTTGAGAAAACAGCTTTTGATGTAATTTTGAAGGCTGCTGGTCCAAACAAATTACAAGTTGTTAAGTTAGTGAAAGACTTAACTGGTCTTGGCTTGAAAGAAGCTAAAGATTTAGTTGATGGTGCTCCAAAAGCATTGAAAGAAGGTGTAGCTAAAGACGAAGCTGAAGGTTTGAAAAAATCTTTAGTAGAAGCTGGTGCTGAAGTTGAAATCAAATAAGTTTGATATTCATCGACAGTCCGATGTTTCGGGTGACCGATTCTTTTTAATTACTACGTCGGCGAGGTTTTAAACCTTGCCGACGTTTGTTTTTATAACAAATTATTGATTTCATAGGTGATATAAATTTTTAAGAAAATCTCAAAATTAGACCCATTGAAAATATCTTCTAGTTTACGTAAACTTATTTTTGTATCGAATTTAATACAAAAATAAAGCTATTGTCACCTCCGAATACGCTAAGTTAAAAAGTACACTACAAAACTTTATTATGAACTATGGCTACTGTGGCTTGAACCATGAAAAAATCCGCTACGACCACCTGCTGGGCGAGCGACTGAGGTGCGTGAATTTCCAATATTTTGGTGAATTTGGCTCGACCTATTGAATGCCGCTGTTGTTGCATAATAAGCCATCATTCCCATTCCGCCACCATAATGATTCCTGCGATAATGACGAGAGGTATCTGTTTTAGCGTTTGAATTTTGAGCAACACCAATCACATCTGGGCGATAAGTGGCATAGTTTGGGCTCATAGTTTTAGCCAATAAATAACCCATTCCGCCAAACAAAAGAGCATTTGACAAATTAGTACTTTGTCCGATTGTATTGGGGTTAGATTTTACTTCGCTGTCAATTAAACCCTGCACAACTTTGGGCGAAAGGCTATCTTTTTTTCCATCAAGGTAGCTTACGATTGCTACTGAACTATCAATGGCTACTTCCTTTTCGTTGGTAATTTTGAAAATTCCTTTTGAGGTTTCTGAAATATACGTTTTTACACCTTTAGTATAAACTTCTTCATACTCGTAGTCATTTTCGTTTGAGCTATTGCTGCCGCAACTTTGGAGAGCAACACTATTTCCCATAATAGTGAGAGCAATTGTGCTGTTAATTGTAATATCTTTAACTTTTTTGATAAAATATTTTTTGCTAATAGGAGTCATTTTTCGTTATTTTAATAGCGGTTTAGCAATTTTAAAAGTCAAATATTTAATAAATATTGCAATTTAGAAAGAATCTTAGTGCGAATGGTTATTTTTACTTGTAATTTGGCATTTTTTTGACAATTTATGAAATATTTTCTGTTTTTGTTATTTTTAGTTTTTGGTAAAGTAGTGGCTCAAAATCCATACTTGCATGTATTGGGTATTGCACAAGATGGTGGATACCCACAGGCAAATTGCCAAAAAGAATGTTGTAAGGTTGTTTTTGAAGGAAAAGCTAAACGACAGTTTGTTTCATGTATTGCGGTTGTTGACCCAATTTCAAAGCAACAATGGATATTTGATGCTACGCCAGATTTTACGCAACAATTATATTTGCTAAATAATCCAATACCTAAAAGCTTGGGTGTTTTTTTGACTCACGCTCATATTGGACATTATACAGGTATTATGTATTTAGGCAGAGAAGCCATGGGAGCAAACCAAGTAAAGGTTTATGTTATGCCTAAAATGAAAAAATTTATTGAGCAAAATGGCCCATGGAGTCAGTTAGTTGTTTTGCAAAATATTGATTTACAGCCGATTAAGGAAGATTCGGTCATTGTTTTAAACGAACGTATCAGCGTGCAGGCATTCAAAGTTCCGCACCGTGATGAATTTTCGGAAACGGTTGGTTATAAAGTATTTACATCAAATAAGAGTATTATTTTTATTCCAGATATTGATAAGTGGCAAAAGTGGAATCGAAATCTAGAAGAAATGATAAAATCGGTTGATTATGCTTTTTTAGATGGTACTTTTTATAAAGATGGAGAAATCAATCGCCCAATGAGCGAAGTGCCGCATCCGTTTGTTACCGAAACGATGGATTTATTAAAAAATCTAACAGCCACCGAAAGAGCTAAAGTGCATTTTATTCACTTTAATCATACAAACCCAATAATGAATCTCAAATCTTTGGAAAATAAAGAAGTCATACAAAAAGGATTTAAAGTGGCTTTTCAGGGAGAGACGGTGGAGTTGTAAATTTATTAAAACATACAACATAACTATAATAATGGACAAAAAACACCGCACATTTCTCATAATTATTTCTATCATTTGCTGGGCTGCTATTGGTGGCTTTGGTTGGTATTTTATTAATAGTTTTACTTTTAAAACCAGAAAGGTTAAAGGTGTAGCTGAATACGATACACTCATTCAGCTAACGCATTATAAAACAATTGCTTCGCAAGCTTTCAAAAATGTCGTGCTTGAAACAGACTTAGGCCCAGTACAAATTTATTTTGAACCGAGTGAAAAGCATTCTATCAAATTTCATGAATCATATTTAAAATATGTAGATATGACTTATAGAGGTGATACTTTGATTATTCATGCAAAGAAAACGCCAAAATCTACCAAAGAAGAGCCAGTTTTTAAGCAAATTTATATTTATGCTCCCGATATAAAATATTACAGAGGCGAAGCCAGTCAGACTACTTTTTCGTATTTTAGCATTGAGCAGTTGAAAGTTGATAGTCGCAGCAGTTGGGTGCGTTTTTATGGAACTCAAATCAAGAATTTAGAGCTATACACCGAGCATCCATGCAATTATCGTTTAGAAGATAACTCTTATTTTGGGAATATAAAGGCTGATATTAACGATAATAGTGCTATGACTTGCTTGAGTTATATTCAGAATGACCTCGTGATTAAAACTAAAAATTTCAAGAAAATTGATCTTAGCAATGAAAATGTGAAAAAGCTAATTATTGAGAAGTATCATGAATAACTATTGAAGTCATGAAGTTAGGATTTATATTGATAATATTTTTTATTTTTGGGAGCATTTTTGACGCGTTTGCCCAAACAAAATATAAATACTTGGTCTTGCTGAAAGACAAAGATAGTTCGCCATATTCGGTAAATTCTCCATTATTTTATCTTTCTCAAAAAGCGATTGACCGACGATTTAAGCAAGGAATTACTATTAAAACCTCTGATTTGCCGCCTAACCCTACTTATATTTCAAGTATTCAACAAACTGGTGCGACTGTTATTTATAAGTCTCGATGGATGAATGCAGTTTTGGTTGAAGCCACTGAAACCCAAAAAAACAAAATTCTTGCCTTACCATCGGTCAAAGGAATTGAGTTTAATCGACCTCTCAAACAGCTTAGTCAAACATCAGCTAAAGATAAATTTTCAGTAGAAAACACTGAAAGCTTGAATTATGGAGATGCTGCTGCCCAAATACAATTACTTGGAGCTGACATGATGCACAACCAAGGTTTTCATGGTGAAGGAATGTTGGTGGCTTTGCTAGATGATGGTTTTCTGAATGTCAATACGAGTGCTTGTTTGCAACATCTTGTTCAGCAAAATAAAATCGTAAAAGTCTATGATTTTGTGGATAATGATAATACTGTTTATTCACAAGGTGGACACGGCACTGCTGTACTGAGTACAATGGCTGGTTATATTGATAATCAAATGATTAGCCCTGCGTTTGGTGCATCCGTTGCTTTGTTTCGTACAGAAGATATTTTCTCAGAAACACCTTTAGAAGAAGTAAATTGGCTTTTTGCAGCTGAAATGGCAGATAGTTTGGGAGTAGATATTATTAGTTCGTCCTTGGGTTATAGTACATTTGATAACTCGGCCTATAACTATACGCCAGCCATGATGAATGGCAAAACCGCCCTCAGCACACGAGCAGCAGATTTAGCAAGCGAACGAGGAATTGTGGTTGTTGTTTCGGCAGGAAATTCGGGAAATGACCCATCTTGGCAAATAATCACGGCTCCATCCGATGCTGATTCGGTGTTGGCAATTGGAGCAGTTACACGAACAGGTAATTATGCCTCATTTAGTTCGAGAGGAAATTCGGCTGATGGGCGAACGAAACCCGATGTAGTGGCGGTGGGTAGCGGTACTGCTCTTTGTAATACTTCTGGAATTGCCGTAACGAGTGACGGAACTTCGTTTTCGGCTCCTTTGGTAGCTGGCTTACTGGCTGGATTTTGGCAAGCAAATCCGCATCTAACTGCTCAAGAAGTGACTCGCTGTATCCGTAAATCAGGGCATCAATTTGCTTCTCCAACTATTCAGTTAGGTTATGGCTACGCCAATTTTTCGAGAGCAAATACAATTGCTCAGAATGAATTTTCAATCTCGGCCATTGAGCCAAATACTGATTTAATTTCGATTAAAATTTCCCCATCCAACAAAGTTGATGTTGAACTAAAATTTAGTAACTCCCTCATTAATAGTGTCTTACGAATAAGTTTTATACAGCACAATACAAAGCAAATTGTTTTTCAAGATACTTTTGTTTTGGCTGAAAATCAGACAACCAAAACTGTTTCGCTTAATACACTTACGCCTTATATTCTGCTCCGAATCGAAGATTTAACGCAGAAAAAGACTTTGAAAATAATGCGATGGTAAGCTATAAACTTTCAGCAAAATCTTTGAGCATAATTTGTGGTTTTCCCAGTAAATCCCATGTTTGTTGTGCTTCAAATTTTTCGGGATATTTGTTTAAAGCCTCAACTATATGAAAGCTATAATCAAATTTTTGGATGAAAACTCCCATCAGTTTCATTACAAACATGGGGACCCACATCGTGTGAAGTTTTTCTTTTTTATAATACTGAATAAATGTTTTGGCGGCGGCATTTTGCGTGAAAGCTTCCAAGCCTTGAATTACAAAATCTAGACTTTCAGAACCCTGCAAAACTTCAAACGATTTTGCTACTTGTCGGGCATAATCTTCGGCTGACACATAATACATCGGAAACTCAGATTTTCCACCCAAAGCAATCATACTACCTTGTTTCGATTGATAATAAATGCTTTCCATAAAAGTCGAAGGATAAAAAATCGTGTAAGCAATACCCGAATTTTTGATTTTCTGCACCGCTTTTTGTTTGATTTTAAACACCCACCAATCAAAGCCGTTAATGCCTTGATAAAAATGCACTAACGACGAAAGATAAGCTATTCGCTTGATTTTCAGCTCTTTCGCAACTTCAATAACCAAATCAAGTCCTTCACTTTCGGTATGAAATTGGCTTTCTTTTTCCGTTTGTTTTACCGATAAACTCAAAAAAACTGCTTCTTGGTTTTGCATGGCTTTTTCAATAGCAGCTTTATAGCGTAAATCGCCTTTGATGATGCTTGCTTTCGGGAAAAGTTTTTCGGCTAATTTTTTATCACGAACCAAAATTGTGACATCGAAACCCTCAGCAATTAAGGCCTCTGTAACAGGTTTACCGAGTAAACCAGTTGAACCAATAACAAGTATTTTTTTCATGATAAATTTGCAAAAGTGATTCTCAAGTAAATAACCTTCAAGAAATTTAGATTCACAATTTTTAGGGTTTAAAATTTCAAACCCAAGCAGTTAAAAAGTGGTATCTTATGACTTATATTTGTGTAAATCTAATCAAACTAACCTTATGAAAAATATTTTATTGTTATTGGCGACCGTTGTCTTCTTTACGAATTGTGATAAAAAAAAATCTTCAGAAAATGCTAAATCTGTATCATTGGCTTCGGACGAAATCCAAACGGGCGGTGTAAAAATGATAGAAATAGAAACTTTAGCAGGAAAATTTAAAGTTTGGACGAAAAAATTTGGTGATAATCCACGAATTAAAATCTTGTTGCTTCATGGAGGCCCAGCCATGACTCACGAATACATGGAGTGCTTCGAAAGTTTTTTTCCCAAAGAAGGCTTTGAAATGTACGAATATGACCAACTCGGCTCATATTACTCTGACCAACCCAAAAACGATTCACTTTGGACAACCCCACGTTTTGTTGAGGAAGTCGAGCAGGTTCGTAAGGCATTGGGTTTAAACAAAGACAGTTTTTATTTACTCGGAAATTCTTGGGGAGGAATCTTAGCAATGGAATACGCCTTTAAATACCAAGAAAACTTGAAAGGTTTGATAATCAGCAATATGATGCCGAGTATTCCTGATTATGCCAAATATAATGAAGTGCTTCGTAGCCAAATGCGTAAATCATTGGTCGATTCACTCAATGTTTTTGAAGCCGCTGGCGATTTCAAAAATCCAGTTTATGTCGATTTGGTTGTTCGTGAATACTATAATCAGCACATTTGCCGCTTACCTGAATGGCCTGAGCCTGTAAATCGTACATTTAAGCATGTAAACGAGCATATTTATGTGCTCATGCAAGGCCCAAGTGAGTTTAAAGTAGGTGGACGTTTATTGACTTGGGACAGAAAAGCAAGTTTACCCAATATCAAAGTGCCAACGTTGGCAATCGGTGCAAAATATGATACAATGGACCCAAAGGCAATGGAATATATTAGTAAATCAGTGCAAAAAGGGCGTTATTTATATTGCCCAAATGGTAGTCATCTATCTTTTTGGGACGACCAAAAAACCTATTTTCCAAACGTTATTCAGTTTATAAAAGATGTTGATGAAAATAAGTTTTGACATTGTAGGACAGGTTTTTCAACCTGTCGTTTGCGAGTCAATGCAATAAAAAAATGAGTACAACTATCTCTGCGAACAGGATGCGGTCGCCGCCCGATTCGCACCACAAAATGTCACAACCTATTTTAAGAGTTTTTGATTTATTAGACCAATCGCTAGCAAAATACAATAAATCTGATGTTTTCGCTTCCAAAATCAATGGCGAATGACAATAAATTTCGGCAAAAGATTTTATTGATTCTGTTACTCAATTGAGTTTGGGTTTTTTAAAAATTGGTGTCGAAAAAGGTGATAAAATTGCAGTTATATCCGAAAGTCGTCCCGAATGGAATATCGTTGATTTTGCAGTTCAGCACGAACAAGTAAAGAAAATTAGGTTTTTGGCAAGCCCGTGGACAGTCGAATGTGGTGAAATAACCCCAACCCAAAAACCCAAACGTAAGGCTAAAAATTCCAAATACAAAGCTGTGATTGATAGAATGTAGGAATAAAATTTAATTAAGAGTTAAGAATTATGAATTAAGAATGTTGGAGTTGACTATTTTAAACTATTGACTATCAGTTATTTATCAAATTTTACAATTTATAATTGATAATTTACAATTGATTTCTTGAAACCCACATGCTTTTTTTGGTGTTCTGTTTAGAGCAAAGAAAAAAACCACAATATGCCCTCTCAAAAAATAGCGTTAAATTCGGTCGGTGTATTTCCGAAACTGTTTTTAGATTATATCTCAAAAAACGAAAATCTCGAAAAATTAAATAATCAATATCCTGATATTCAAGGGTTTAGTAAAGTAATTGAATCAAGAAAGTTTTCGGATGAAAAACGCAAAACACTGGTTTCAGTACTCGAAAAACAATATCAAGTTTTAGAAAATAAACCAAATCTTGATATACTTTTAGATTCTAATACCTTTACTGTTACGACGGGACATCAACTCAATATTTTCACAGGGCCACTCTATGTGATTTATAAAATCGTCACCATTATCAATTTAGCTAAAAAATTAAAAGCTGAATTTCCAGCGTATAATTTTGTGCCTGTTTATTGGATGGCAAGCGAAGACCACGATTTTGCCGAAATCTCTTCTTTTAATCTTTTCGGGAAAACTTTTAAATGGGAAACCGAGCAAAAAGGTGCGGTCGGACGCATGAATCCTACCGAATTACAAGCAATTTTCAACGAACTTTCTGAAAAACCAGTAATATTTGAAGAAGCTTATTTAAAAAATACAACACTCTCCAATGCTGCTCGACAATATATGCACCAACTTTTTGGCAGCGAAGGTTTAATTTCTATTGATGCCGATGATGCCACATTGAAAGGTACTTTTAGTGAAATTATCAAGGATGATTTGTTGAATAACTCTGCAAACGAAATTGTTACAAAAACCTCTAATGAGCTAAATGAAATGGGTTATCATACCCAAATCACACCTCGTGAAATTAATTTCTTTTACCTGCAAGATGGACTTCGTGAACGTATTGTAAAGGAAGGTAATATTTATAAAGTTCTGAATTCTGAATTATCTTTTTCTGAATCAGAAATACTTCAAATACTTTATAATCAGCCACAAAAATTCAGTCCAAATGTGGTTTTACGTCCACTTTATCAAGAAACAATCTTGCCAAATTTGGCTTATATTGGTGGGCCTTCAGAAGTACCTTATTGGCTACAAATAAAAGGCATTTTCGACCATTATGGTGAGCAATTTCCTTTACTGATGCCTCGAAACTTTGCTCTGCTAATCAACCAAGCAAGTCAAAAACGTCTTGATAAGCTCGGAATTACGGCTGAAGAACTTTTTGCTGATGATGTAAGCCTTCGAAGAAGTTATGTAGAGCGAAACTCGGAAAATTCGTTAAGTTTGGCTTTTGAAATTGATGATGTAAGTGAAGTTTTTGAACACATCTTAAAAAAATCGCTGGCAATTGATCAAACAATGAAAGGAGCTGTTGAGGCTGAAAAGTCAAAAATCATTAGTTCAATCGAAAATCTCGAAAAACGTATCAAAAAAGCTGAAGAACGCAACCAAGAAACATCCGTTACGCAACTTTTGGCTTTAAAACAAAAACTTTTCCCCGATGGCGGCTTGCAGGAACGCAAAGACAATTTCTTGAATTTTTATCTCAACGATAAAGATTTTATCAATAAACTTCTCGAAGCATTCGACCCGATTGATTATAGTTTTAATATTATTGAAATTTAAATTACTCACGTCATGTAACTCTAATTTCCCCTCCTTCTTTCAAGGTGGGGTGTTCTGACGTAGTCGGACGTGGTGGTTTTTTACGTATGATTGGGTTTTGAAAGGACTTCAACGACTTTTAACCACCTCGTCAAAATTCGACTTCGTCAGAATTTTACCACCCCTTCTTTTCTAAGGAGGGGAAATTTTAAAAAGTGAGTAATTTAGATTTGAAAGAAATATGCCACACTTTTTTATAAAGATAAATAAATATTTGTTTTTCTGAACACCGTTCATTTTATTTGTGTCGTTAAGTTATTAATTAATTTTCAAATGGGCGTAATTGATAGAAAAGAAAGAGAAAAAGTAGAAATGAAGCGACAAATCCTAGATGCCGCTCGTTCGCTTTTTTTAGAGCAGGGATTTGAAAAAACAAGTATTCGGAATATTGCAGAGGCTATTGAATACAGTGCAGGAACAATTTACCTGTATTTTAAAGACAAAAACGAGATTCTTTTTGCCCTTCATGTAGAGGCGTTCAGCGTGCTGATGCAGGCCATGCGGGCAGGAATTATGGGTGAAACTGACCCATTTGAAAGGTTAATTTCACTAGGAAAATATTACTTAAAATACGCTTTTGAAAACCCAGAACTTTACGATTTGATGTTTGTAATGACCGCTCCAATGGAATCATTAGAGTGTCGAGAAGAAATTTGGTGCGATGGAGAGAGGGCTTTTGAAACACTCAAGTTTGTGGTAGGCGATTGCATAAATGCAGGTTACTTTGAAGGAGCAGAAAACGAAACAATTTCGGTAATGGTCTGGAGTTTGGTACACGGACTGGCAACATTGCACTTACGTCGACGAACAATGATTTTTGCCGAAGAAAAAAGAATCCAACTTTTGGAGGATGCCTATGGACAGTTTATAGAAATATTAAAAACTTATAAAAAGTAACGATGACAAATCAAGTTTTAGATTATTTTATTTCAAATATTGGTAAAAATTCCTCAGAAATGAGCCCTTCGGCCTTAGGACGTTGGCTCAATGGTAAATTGATTGCGGTAGAAGAAGGCTCCCTTATAGTTGAGTTTGTGGTGCGTGAGGAAATGACAAATCCAGGGAAAATTCTACATGGTGGTGTATCTGCATCAATGATGGATGACGTCATGGGAATGACCGTTTTTTCGCTCGGACGTGAAAATTTTTATTCAACAATCAATCTAAGCGTTGATTATCTGCTATCTGCCAAAGTGGGCGAGGTTATTTATGTAAAATCAAAGGTGATTAGGGCCGGAAAAACGGTTATCAACATGGAATGTGAAGTCAGAAACAATGAACATAAAATTGTTGCCAAATGTACTTCTAACTTAGTAACTACTGGTATAAAAATGTAATTGAGTAAGGTCTGACCATTGGTTTGGCCTTATTTTTAAAACTTTTAACTAACAGTGTTCAGAAAATAATAAATGATTATTTTAAATGCTGGCCAGATTAAGAAAGATTCATTGAAAATCTGTCAATTTTATTAGGTGATTGTATCAAATGAAACGGCGTTTACTTATTACATGAAAAAGCTATTTACTTACTTATTTTTCGCATCGTATGGAGCATTTGCACAAACGAGCAGTATATCATCGTCTCCAGTCCTTGAATCTTATATTCAGGAAGGCTTGAAACAAAATTTAGGTCTGAAACAAGAACGTCTCGAAATTTTGAAGTTAGACGAAAATATCACACAAGCAAAGGCGAATTTTATGCCCAAAGTTACTTTTAATCCAACT
>Ga0114967_10000322_pt1 | contig 40291 bp, 32 predicted proteins | sample M_130628_MF_Meta_FD_92639 | JGI IMG/M metagenome (GOLD analysis project Ga0114967, IMG submission 92639) | Freshwater microbial communities from Lake Montjoie, Canada to study carbon cycling - M_130628_MF_MetaG | ecosystem: Environmental > Aquatic > Freshwater > Lake | place: Lake Montjoie... | reverse complement strand
CGTCCTTCTTAGGTTCGTCCTTCTTAGGTTCGTCCTTCTTAGGTTCGTCCTTCTTAGGTTCGTCCTTCTTAGGTTCGTCCTTCTTAGGTTCGTCCTTCTTAGGCTCGTCCTTCTTAGGTTCGTCCTTCTTAGGCTCGTCCTTCTTAGGTTCGTCCTTCTTGGGTTCGTCCTTCTTAGGCTCGTCCTTCTTGGGCTCGTCCTTCTTAGGCTCGTCCTTCTTAGGCTCGTCCTTCTTAGGCTCGTCCTTCTTAGGCTCGTCCTTCTTAGGCTCGTCTTTCTTAGGTTCGTCCTTCTTAGGCTCGTCCTTCTTAGGCTCGTCCTTCTTAGGCTCGTCCTTCTTAGGCTCGGGCGCTGGAGGGATTGTCAGGACCGCTCCCTGTTCAATCGTTAATCCAAACGCCGCCTTTAACTTCGCCACGCCAGCATCCGTGGTTTTGGTTTGAAAAACGTACAACCGTTTCATTCCCCGCAAAACTTTTAACGAATCTAATCCGGCGTCCGTAATCTCTGTTGAAAACAAATTAAGAGACTCCAGCTTCTGAAGGTCTTTTAAATGCACCAGTGAAGCATCCTGCACATTGGAACGTGCCAAACTTAACTTGCGAAGGTTCTTCAAGGTCGCCAAAACCGAGAAGTCCGAATCCGCGAGTTTTTGACCTGCCAGATCTAATTCCACAATACCTACGACCCCTTTTAGCAAGGCAAACAGGCTGGAATCAGGCCGCTCCGCGCCGCGAAAATTCACGTAATACCAGTTTGAACCCGCGGACAACGGCTGCACTAACACTCCTCTTTGGGAAAGTTGTGTAAGCGCCTTTTGTTGGGCTTCTTCCAATTTAGGGCCGAGATCTGCGTCTTGCGCCCTGACGAGTGGAGTAAAACCCAGCAGCACCGCGGTTAGAAAAATAGAGATGGAGGACTTAGCGAACATAAGGATTGTAGTTTCAACCCTGAACTCAATGAGATGCTAGGATCAACTTAAAGCTCAAGGTGAAGGGAGCGAAAAAAAGCGTTCGAAACATATCGATTGCGTTATATCTCAACAGAGGCTTGGCCCAAGAAGCCGGTGCTTTTGGGAGAAGCGGGTGCCGCGTGATAGACTATTCGACAAAGGGCAGGCTGGCGGGGCGCGTCCTTCCGTGGCACCCTGCGCCGATGACTCACCCTCAACACTGGCTCGTCAAACAGGAGCCCTCTGCGTACTCGTGGCAGCAATTCCTTCAGGATGGACGTACGGCGTGGACGGGAGTGCGCAACTTTCAAGCCCGCAAAAACTTGCGATCTATGCGCAAGGGCGAACGCGTGCTTTTTTACCACAGCGTGGTGGGGAAGGAAATTGTCGGGATTGCCCGAGTGGTCGCCGAGGCTTATCCAGATCCCACGGCGACGGATGGCGAGTGGTCGTGTGTGGATTTGGAGCCGGAAGTATCTTTCGAGAAACCTGTTACCTTGGAAGCTCTTAAGGTTCATCCCACACTAAAAGAGATCGCGTTAATCCGCCAATCGCGTCTTTCGGTGATGCCTTTGGAGTCCACGGCATTTGCGGAAATCGTCCGTTTGGGTTCCGGGCGCTAACCGTGCGCACGCACCCAGCGCTGTGCCTTTAACTCAAAGCGGGGCAACGTCCCGAGGCTGACTTCCCGCACGGGAATTCTCAGTGAAAACGCCCGCTCGAAAGCGGCTTCCAACTTCGAGGAAACCCCAAACGCACCGTTGCTTTCTACTTCTAGCGAGACTTCCGCGAGGCCGGCCTTCGTGAACAAGCTGACTCGGTACTCTTCCACCTCGGGCACTGAGCGTACGACGTCGTCCACTGCGCTGGGATAGAGATTCACCCCTCGCACAATGACCATGTCGTCGATGCGTGCTAGAATTCCCCCTTCCAGCAGCAACCCATCCGCGGTGCGCTTGTGCAGAACGAGATCGCCCGTTCGATAGCGGAACAACGGCCAACCCGAGCGCCCAAGCGGGGTGAGCACCAACTCGCCTGACTCACCTTCCTTTACAGGTTTATTCAATTCAGGATGAATAATTTCAGCAAGATAACGCTCTTCCAAAATCCGTAGCGCACCGGGCTTGCCCGACGCCGCAAAAGCCACAGGCCCCACCTCAGTCATCCCGTAATGATCCAGCACCTCGGCCCCGTTCCACGCCTCCTCCAGTTGCTGGCGTACGGCAGGGAGGCTGCCTCCGGGTTCACCTGCGACCAGAATCTTTCGCACCGCGCTGTGTCGCAAATCGATGCCTTCCCGCCGCGCGAATGCCGCCAAGTGCAGCGCATAAGTTGGAGTGCAACACAGCACTTCGACTCTGTGTTCCAGCACCGCATGAAGGCGCGCCGCAGTTCCGAGTCCCCCGCCAGGAATGCAGCGTAAGCCCATGCGCAACCCGGCTTCAAACGCCGTCCAAAACCCTAGAAACGGGCCGAAAGAAAACGCGTAAAAGGCAACCATTCCCGGCGTGACTCCCGCCAAGCGGTAGCCCTCAATCCAATTCTCCAAGAGCCATTCCCAGTCTTGTGCCGTATCCCAAATGGAAAGCGGCCGCGCAGTGGTGCCGCTTGTCTGACAAAACCGAATGTAGCCTTCATCCGGTTCCGTTCGGTTTTCACCGTAGGGCCCATGAGTGGCCTGATCGGCGACGAGGTCGGCTTTTCTAGTGAAGGGCGCCTTTTGTAGAAAGTCTTGGAGAGAATGAAGCTGGCTGGCTTCAAAGCGTTTCTTTTGGAAGCAACTACGCTCAATAGCCTGACCCAGAAGAGCCTGCAACTTACCCCACTGCCGGTGTGTCAAAATATCACTCACTGCGCTGGGCATAGGGCATTGGGCGCTGGGCGTTGCTTGAGGATGAGCGTCCTGGACAAGAAATGGGGAGGTGAAACCAAGGAGAGGTGGCCAGAAGTTACGCTTGCGTACCATTCGGTTCCGCAACCTTAAAGTCAAGCGCCACGCCGCTCTCCGCCGTCGCGTATCCCGCCACCGTCGCTTGCAGTGCCGCACGAATCCGTTCGACCAAATCCGCGGGAGCCAACACGCGCGCATGAGCCCCGAAACCCATTACCCAACGCTCCAATTCTATCATGCTCGAAAGACTCGCCTCCCATTCCAAAGCGCCAGCCTCCAGCTCGTAAAGCCTTTGGCTGCTGTGCCATTTGCGCTCGCGTACGAACTGCGCTGCCCAGCCGCTGAAACGAATGCGCACCGTCTGTGGAGGATCCTGCACGGAGAAAACGCCGAGGCTATGCTCTAGGTGATCTTTTAGCGAAAAGTCCAGCGGCCGCTCAAATACTTTGTCCTGCAGGTGCGTCGCGCGCATTCGCGGCAGGGCGAAGGTGCGTACGGCGTTGCGCATCTCGTCAAAACCGATCGCGTACCACATGTCCTTTACGCACGCCAAGTGGTACGGCCTCAAAACACGGTGCTCCCATTGTTCGGAGCCGAGTTTTTTGTATTCAAAATTCAAAACCTTGCTCTCCCGCACCGCAAGGGCAACGCCCTCGAAGACCTCGGCATGCGTCTCCAAAACACTATCCCCACGAAACACAATGCGGCTCGCTATATCACTGATATTCACTGAAACGCGCCCGCGCATCGCTCCGGCAATTTTCTCGCAAACTGAGCGAAGCGACGCCTCGTAAGGAGTTCCCCGGTAACGTTGTAAGGCGCCTTGGGCAATGAGTAGGGAGACGAGTTCGCCCTCACTCACATCCAAGGACGGCATCGTCTGTACGGGTTCCGTGTAGTAATAGCCAAACTTTTTGTCGTGATAAGCGATCGGCAAATCTAACCGACTGCGCATAAATTCGATGTCGCGGCTCACTGTCTTTTCGCTTACCTCCAAAATTTCGCTCAGTGTTCTGCAATTCGGGAATGAGCCGGAGTCGATCTCGTCGTGAATCCTCCACATTCGCTCCAGAGGGGAACGCGTCACTTGCAGAGGCGCGGCGGCGGTTTGATCCTGGTTAGGAGGGCTTAGGAGCATGAGGTGGAGTTTGTTGTCTTACGAAGGGCAGCTCCGAATCGAACGTCTTAAACTACAGAGACATCTGCGTACTCTTGAATGCCGGATTCAGTGCGAACCACCTCGTTGGTTTCGTTCAGTAAAATCACACGCGGTCGGTGACCGACGGCCTCTTGGGGAGTGAATTGGGCGAAATTCATGATTGTCAGCCTGTCGCCTACGCCCCCGAGATGCGCGGTGGCTCCGTTGAGCTGGATCTCGCCTCCCCCGCTTTTTCCATAAATGACGTATGTCTCGAACCTGTTCCCATTCGCCATGTTACCGACGAGTATTTTTTCATACGGCAACAGACCTACTTTCTCGGCAAGATCCGCCGCGATGGTGAGGCTGCCCTCGTAATGCAAACTTGCACCAGTCACCGTCGCGCGGTGAATTTTTGATTTCAAAAGCGTCAGATACATCTTCGAAACTTACGTTTAAGCGAAGCGCACCAGATTTCAAGACATGGAGCAAAACTAGGAAATTCTTCTCCGCCCATCAGCATTGAGTTCCGAAATGATTGTCTGAGTTTTTGGAGCGTCTAAGCGGAGCTGGGGCTCCGCGTTCCCAGGAGAGAAGGAACGGCTCTATTCAAGATTTGGTATAAATAGCACCTCTCTTTCTTCGTTGAGGAAATTTATCCCTGACAAAGATTATGGACTGAACTGATGCTGGAAGCAGCGTTCTCTTTCCGTTGAGCTAGCAGCGTATCCCAACCTTATGGTTCACCTTCCCCAAACCGGTCCGCGTCCTGTTCGTCCGCTCGTTGTCCTCGATTGCGTGGGCCTGACGCCCGCCCACATCGGCGCGGATACTCCCAACCTTGCGCGTCTCGCTGCGGGTGGCTTTCTCGCGCCGCTTGCTCCGGCGCTCCCGGCGGTGACGACGACTGGGCAAGTCACGATGCTCACGGGCGTGGATCCAAGCACACACGGGATCGTTGGCAATGGATGGTATTTTCGCGAGTTAAACGAAGTGCTGCTCTGGCGGCAAAGCGAAGCTCTGGTGCAAGCTCCGCACGTTTGGGAAGGACAACCCTGGAAGGTCCTCAAGCACTTCTGGTGGTACGCGATGAACACGAGTGCGCATGCGACAGTCACGCCGCGACCGGCCTATCATCACGACGGCGCCAAGTCGCCTGACTTTTACGCTTACCCGCCACAGATTAAAGCGTTGCTGCAGGAAAAACATGGGACCTTCCCTCTGTTTAACTTTTGGGGTCCAACGGCTAACGCAAAAAGTACGCGCTGGATCGCAGAAAGCTTTTGCACCGCTTGGGATGCGGTGACGCCCGACCTCGGCCTTTGCTACCTGCCGCACTTGGACTATGACCTTCAACGTTTCGGTCCGGAGGGGCCGCATCTCGCTCCCAACCTCCGTGAATTAGACGCCTGCGCGGGCATTGTCATCGACCATGCGCTCGCACGAAATGCTCAAGTTTTGGTCGTGAGCGAATACGGTATCGCGCCGGTCAGTGACGCCGTTTTCCCCAACCGCGCATTGCGGGAGGCGGGTCTTCTGGAAGTGACGACGAATGTGACTGGCGAGTTGTTGGATACTGGAGTGTCGCGGGCGTTTGCCGTGTGTGATCATCAACTGGCGCATGTTTACGTGCGCAACCGTTCGGATCTGGAGGCTGCGCGCCGTTGTCTGGAGCGGCTAGCGGGCGTGGAGCGGGTTCTGGGACCCGGCGAACACGGTGAGCTCGGCTTGGACCACGCGCGCTCTGGGGAGCTTTTAGTGCTCGCGGCGCAAGGGTTTTGGTTCGCTTTTGACTATTGGCTGGAGGACGCGTACAAACCTGACTTTGCGCATGCTGTCGAAATTCACAAAAAACCGGGGTACGATCCTCGTGAACTTTTTTTTGATCCTAGAGGTGGAAAGTTAAGGGCCGCGAAGGCGATCTTGAGGAAAAAACTTGGGTTACGGTATGTCTTGGATCCGTGTTCGCTGGATCCAAAGCTGGTGCGTGGCAGTCATGGGCTGGCTGCGGCGCGTCCGGAGGATGGAGCCGTTTTGTTGAGCTCTGAGCGGAGTGTGGAGGCGCTCAATCCAAGGCATCACCGCGATGTGGCGGCTGTTATTCGACATTGCCTGAGGTAGGGGAGATTGGATTCGCGGGCGGGGCTTTATCTGGGGCGGATCGCATTCCGGCCTTTGTAACAAAGGAAAGCGACAAACGAAATAAGACGGCAACAAAAAAGCTCCACCCCTTTCGGAGTGGAGCTTTTCAAAACTAAGTACCGCCAGAAGCTACTACTGGAGAAGCTTGAGAGCGATCTGGGAAGCTGCGTTGGCCTGGGAGACCATTGCTGCACCAGACTGAACGAGGATGTTCGCACGAGCGAGCTTCGTCGTTTCAGCTGCGACGTCGACGTCGTAGATGCGGCTGTTAGCGGCTTCAAGATTCACCTTGTTCACGTTGAGCGAATCAAGAGCGAACTGAAGGCGGCTTGCCTGAGCGCCGTTGGAGGCCATGAGCGTCGCAAGAGACTGGATAGCTGCAGTCACCGTGCTGATGCTTCCACCAGTGAGGCTCGAGAGAGCGCTCATCGTGGAGACAGAAGCGTAAAGACCAGCCTGATCGATGGTCATCGACTGCGAACCGTCATGGGAGAGGTAAACAGTCAAGGTGCCAGTGGACGCCGAGAAGAGCGCAATGCCATTGAACTGGTCAGCAGAAAGCTTTCCGAGTTCTGTGTACAAGTTGTTGAATTCCGTGGAGTAGTTCGCGGTATCATTGCTCGTCTTGGTCACATCTCCAGCGAGGGTTGCGAGTTCAGACATCCGATCCAGAACTGCAGCAGCGCTCTTGAGGGAGCCAGCCTGAGTCTGGAGGAAAGAAAGCGAGTTGGAGACATTCGTCGCTGTGTCATCAGTACGCTTGATGGCAGCAGTCAATTTCATGGAAACTGCTAGTCCACCTGCGTCGTCAGCTGGGTTAGCGATGCGGGAACCGCTGGAAAGGCGGGCGAGGCTCTTCTGAAGCAAGTCGCTGGACTTGGACAGGTTCATTGCTGCGAAGGACGCAGATTGATTGGTGTTGATTACGACTGCCATAATATTACTTCCTTGTGTTGTTTAGTGGTTTGGGTGTCGAAGCCTTCATGGCTACAACGTCTTTGGAATACCCGAAGAAGATTTCGGAGGGAAGCAGAAAAGCTTTAGCAAATGTTTCGGGAAAATGATTTTCCCTTCGCCACCCAGTCCCGAGCCGCCCTGAGGCGTGTTTATAAGAAGTTGATCCTAGTTGATTTTGAGTGAATCGTGGAAGAGGAATTCCCCTGATTCTTCAGAGGATTTCAAGATCTTCTGCTTTGCGTCATTAAGCGGAGTGGACATCAATGGAAGCCTTTAGGGAAACTTCGGCGATTAGAGCGCCTCTTTTCTCTGGACCCTCTCAGAAGAAGCCTCGCCCGTAGTTTTTTTACTTTATCTCCACGACGCCACTCTCGTGCTGTAATGTGAAGCTAATCGTTTTTTATGTCCGCCCCCGCTTCGGAAAATCAGTCCGCCCCCTCTTTCGATCCGTTCAGTCCGGCCGATTTAGCCCTCTCCACCCCGTCATCGCGCCCCAATTCGGCCTCGGCTTTGGGTGCGTTAAAGGCGCTCAACGACATAGAAGGCTACCGCTCGCTCGCCCTTGAGTTGGCGACTCAGCCTCTTGGCACGGAGAGTGATTGCACTCTCATTTCCGAGGCCTTGGCGAGTACTGGGCATCCAGCAGAGGCCGCGGCTTATCTGGAGCGGGCGCTCGAAATTCATTCTGGGAGTGTTCATCTGCATCACAATTATGGTGTTGCTTTGCAGGGTTTAAAGCTTTATGATGAAGCGCTTAATGCGTTTAGGCGGGCTGTCGAGCTACGACCGTACTCGGATGTCAGCCTGACCATGGCGGGATCTGTGTTGCGGATTTTGGGGCGACTGAGCGAGGCGTTGGAGTTTCACGGAGCGGCAATTCGCGTGAACCCAACGTCGGGGCTGGCGCTTTACAACATGGGGAACGCGCTTCAGGAACAGGGCGAATTACATGCGGCTGCAGACGCGTATCGCAAAGCGCTTGCAATCCAGCCCGATTGGGAGGACCTGCTGCATAACTTTTGTGTGACACTCAGCCAGATTGACCGGTTTGGGGAAGCCGCGCCGCATTTGCTCAAGCTCACTAAAATGCGGGGCAACCAACCCTTGGACTTAGCCCGACTGGCATTTGCCTTGAGGGAGTGCAATAGGCCGGGAGAAGCGCTGGAAATTGCGCGAATTCTGCTCCAGCTTGCTCCTCAAGAGCGTAAGTATCGGATGCTTCACGCCGCAATTTTGACGCGCGTGGGTCGGAGCGCTGAAGCAGTCGCGGAATACACCAAGGCAATTAAATTAAATCCTGATCTTACAGATGCTTACGAGGCGATTGTTTATTGCGCAAACTACCTTCCTTACGAAGATCCCCAAGAGCTTTTCGAGTTTTACCGGAAGTACAGTACGCTCATTGAACAACCGAAGGCTTCCAAACGTTACACGGCCTACCCTGTGCGCCATTTTCCGCGGAAACTCAGAGTGGGCTACGTTTCGGGCGACTTTTGTAACCACCCGGTAGCCTCCTTTATCGAGCCGATATTGCTGTCCCACGACGCATCTGCCTTTGAGGTTTTCTGTTATTATAATTTCGCCCGCGTAGACCAAATCACGGAACGCATCCGCAGCCTGCCTTGGCACTGGCGCCAAGTAGAGTCGTTATCCGATGAAGCGTTCTGTGAGTTAGTACGGGCCGACGGCATCGATATTCTGGTGGACTTGGCTGGTCATTCCACTCGAAACCGTCTCCCTGCTTTCGCGTTAAAGCCAGCGCCGGTGCAGGTTACTATGATAGGTTGCATGCAGACAACTGGCTTGCAAAGTATAGATTACCGGATCACGGACGCAGGACTGGATCCGGAAGGCGTGAGCGAGTCTCTAAACTCCGAGCGCTTGATCCGCATGCGAACGGGCGCCCTGTGCTTCAAGCCGTATCCACAGTCCCCCGACCCAGCGCCGACTCCCGCTTTGCAAGGGCGCCCGTTTACCTTTGGATCCTACAACAACCTCGCGAAGTTGACGCCCGAGGTGTTAGATTTGTGGGCTAAAGTGCTAGATCATTTACCCGAGACGCGGATGCAAATTATCGCGGATTCAGGGGAGTTTTTTCTGCGGGAAATGCAGAAGCGCGGCATTCCAAGTCAACGATTTACGGTGTTGCCACGCCTCCCTGTTCCGGGGTACCTCGCTTCCCACGCCGAGGTGGATCTCATTTTGGACACCTTCCCATTTGCCGGACTGACCGTTTCGATGAATTCGCTATGGATGGGCGTCCCCATGGTGACCCTTACGGGGAACAACTCCGCCAGTATGGCGGGTGCGAACTTGCTCAAGCGCATTGGACTGGATCAGTTTATCGCCGCAAGTCCCGAGGAATATTTGTCCATAGCCGCGCGGTTTGCTCGGAAACCACAAGCGTTGGCCCCAATTCGCGAGTCCTTGCGCAGTCTCATGGCGTCTCACTGGTGCGATGCAACCGCTTACACTCGGGAGTTAGAAAGCCAATTCGTTAGCATGTGGGATCGTTATTCAAGTGCTAATCCAGAGTTGAATTCCTCGTCGGAAGAAGTTTCTGGTGTAGCGACCCTTGAAAAGGGGCAGCGCCCTCAACAGGATTCCGTTGCGCAACCTGCCTCGGAGGCTTCTCCCCCAATTCCCTCGTCTCTTTCCCAGTCCGTCTTAGTCCCGCTGGATCCCGTTTTGGAGGCTAGGCTCGAGACGCTTGTGGCGACTTTGGAGCCATCAAAGTTATTGGAGGAATTTCTCTCAGAAATTGTCGCAGATGCTGAACTGCGTCAGGCTCTCACAGTTCGTGTGCAGAAAGTTTGTCCCAGCGCGGACAACTGGAAAAAAGCGGCACTTTGCGCGGAACTTTTGCTGCGTGCCGAGGCAGGGGAGGTTGCTTTGGAAGCGCTAGAAAAAGTTCGGCTATGTTTGAAAACGGCCCCAGACTATTCTTGGTGGGCGCGCTCGCTACTACGTCAAGGCAGGCGCTTGGAAGCGAAAGAGGCTTTCGAGATCGCTTGTAAACTCCCAGACGTGCGCCCAGATGCTCTTTTGGGTTTGGCATGCCTGTTGACTGAAGATGGGGACAGGGAACGCGCTGAAGATTTGTGCCGTAAGAGTATCGGAATGAGCCCCTCGGTCTGGGAATCGTATCTCAACTTGGGTCATCTGTTGTATCAAAAGGGATCATTTCGGGAGGCTTTACTGGTTGCCGAACCCGCTATTCGCTTCTCCTCCGACCCTGCTTTGCTGCTGAATCTCGCTGTTTATCAGGAGAAGTGCGGCGAATTTATGAATGCCATCCGCACCCTTGAGAAAGTTATCGAGCAAGTGCCTGATTCGCCATCGGCCTTTCTGAACTTGGGTAATTGCCTGCTGTTTCTGGGCTTGCCAAACGAGGCGTCCGCCGCATACCGCAAAAGCCGCCAATTTGAGCCGGACAGCGCTAACTCGTTCAGTAATCATTTGCATTCTCTTAATTACGTTTCAGGAATCGACCCAGAAACAGCGTTCAACCTGCATCGTGAATTTTCGCAGCGGTTTGAAGCGCCCCTGCGCCCGCACCAACCGCATTCTAATTTGCGGGATCCGGAGCGCCGTTTGCGCATTGCTTATGTATCGCCTGATCTACGGGGGCACTCTGTTGCCTTCTTTGTGGAACCCCTGTTTCGCCATCATGACAGGACGCAGTTTGAGGTCTGGGGTGTCCTCTCCCACACTTGGCAGGACCGCACCACCGAAAGGCTCAAAGGCATCTGCGATGGATGGTTGGACGCCGGAAATTTGTCCAATGAAGCACTTGCGGAAAAACTTCGCTCTCTAGAAATTGACGTGCTCGTCGATCTCATCTGCCACTCCCAAGGGTCGCGTCTCCTCACCTTTGCTCGGAAGCCTGCGCCGCTTCAAATCACGATGATTGGCATGCAGCAAACTTCTGGTTTGGACGCCATGGATTACAGGGTCACGGATGCCTTCATGGATCCGCCGGGGACCTCAGAGCAGTTTCATTCCGAACAGCTTATGCGGTTGCCTCTGGCTTTTTGCTTTCAGCCTCCAACGCCCGAACCTGGACAGCAACTTCCTCCAATCGCTCCGCTGCCCGCCCTTAAAAATGGGTTTGTCACTTTTGGTTCTTTTAACAATTTTGCTAAAGCTAATTCCGAAGTGCTGAAGGCTTGGGCGCAAGTGCTTAAGTTAGTGCCCAATAGCCGTTTGGTCGCGGTGGCTCCGGAGGGTACTCCGTTTGAGGCTACCATGGCGGCTGAAGGTATTGCACCGGAACGTATTATTGCCAGCCCCCGCAAATCTCACGACGCGTATTTACATATGCACGATGAGATTGATTTCGTGCTGGATTGCTTCCCGTTTGGCGGACTCACGGTTTCAGCGATCGCCGCCTGGATGGGCGTCCCTACGCTTACTATTGCGGGGAATACGCCTTCTGCCAGAGCTGGCGCCGCGCTCCAACACTCTCTGGGTTTGGATGAATTCATCGCGAGTGACTCAGAGGATTACGTCCAAAAAGCAGCTCGTCTCGCCGCCGACCTGCCTCGCCTCTCAGAAATTCGCCAATCGATGCGCACTCGAATGGCCGTGCAGCTCACTAACGGCGAGGCCTACACACAGGCCTTCGAGAGCGAAATTCGCTCCGCATGGCGTCATTACTGCAAAACGCCCTTGTGAGAAACAGGGGGAATTGTTGCTCTCAGTGTGCCCTCAGCGATCGAAGTGCTGCATGATGTCCTTGAGCGTTTCCAGTAAGCTCGGCATAAACTCCGCTCTGTATCTGCGGATCTCCTCAAGGAATTTCGGCCCTGAACTCGGCCGCATGAAAACGGAGTGCTCTGATGCGCGCTCCCACGTGCCTGGCATGCCAAGGGAGTTTAACAACTGCTCCACCCCGACGGCGCCCGGTGTGCCAATGAGCCGCACTTCGCATCCCATAAGAGCGGCGTCCGCCAAGGTGGAACTGAGCCAGTCGTACGAGTAGAAAATGCGGATGTTTTCCAAAAGATCGTACAGCTTGGACTTATTTTCAGGCCAGGACCGAGTCACTTCCACTGCCCGAGCCAATGGCGGGCAAGGTCCTAAAGCCGCCCCTTTCCCAATATAATACGCATCGACAGTGCGCGGCTCAGACCCTGTAAGGCGGGCGGAGCGGATTAAAAGTTCGCCTTCAAAAATAGGGTAGTAAAGAACCCGCGCAGTTGGATGAAACCAGCGGGAATAAGTCAGGAGATAATCTTCGGGAGCGGCGCCCATACCGGGTCCTCCAAAAGCACTTTCTCGATTCAGTAAATACCTTACTACACGCTTTGCGTTCAATGGGTTGCCGAAAACACCTTCGGGATAAATGATGATCCAATCCTCTGAAATTTCAGGGCCGCTACAACCGCTCCTTTGGACGTGAGGTGTGTCAAAACGTGGATGAACTGTCAGCGGCGCATTCTGCGGAATCCAGTACGCATCAAAACCCAATTCTCTTAATTGATGGACCAAGTAGTGCATCATGAAAATCCCAGCAGACCGATGCGTGAAAGAGGGCGCGACCACGCCAATACGTCGAGTTTTCATGGAGTGGAGGGGGGCGCAGTTTCCGGTTGTGGCGTGCCGTAGCGACTCAGAAAACGGTCCTCGCTGGTCTGCCAATGCTCCTGCGCCGGCTCAATTTCGGGCTCCGTGTTTTGGATGATTTTCAGAGGCGCGACGGCTAAACGCAGCCCGAGAAAACGCGCATCAAGGCAACTTGCCACCACACAGTGGTAGGAGGGAAAAGACTCGTTAAACCGCCAACCCGCTGCCACCGCTGAGGGCACGTGAACCGCCAGTAGAGCATCGTCCAAAACGTCCACCAAACCGGTTGTCGGTCCAAACACGTTCGGCACGACATCCCCAGAAAGTGACCGAAACGCCAATTGCCCTAGAAGCGAGGCGCGCAGACACATGCTGCCCCAGGTCGTGGGCGAGGCCACCGCCAATTGCGAACCGCCGGCCACCCCCACAATATCCGCGCCGTACTCGCGTCGGGCCTCCCGTAGTGAGGGGAGTAATCCTGCCAGTTGCACCTCTAAATTCGCCGCTCCGAACACGACCCATTCCGCACTGTCGTCGGCACAACGTTCGAGCACTGCGTTCCAAGTCTTCGGTTGAACGCTCGGGGAGTCGAAATGATCTAGCGTCCAGTGTCCCTGAATATCCGCCGCCAGTTGCGCGCTAATTTGAGCTGGAAAATCTGGGGAATCAGCTGCCTTGCCCGTCGCTACCCATACGTTGCGCGGATTGGCTCCCGTCTCGCTCGGGGGAGACGAGTTCAACGGGTATCTGGCACGGCTCAGATCCAAGCCTAAAGTTCTAAGCTCCACGGCGGCTTCTCCCTTTCCCGCCTCCACCAAAAGGCTCGCCAGCCCGAAGCAAGCGTCTGGAGAGCCTGGATCTATTTCAAATGCCTTGGAAAACGCGGGGGCAGCCGCCGAAGAATGGCCGGCCCGCATCAGTTTCCGAGCGAGTTCTACGAAATCGGAGGCCTTCTGCGGGGCGCTAATTTCCCCAGCCTGGATCGCTTCCCACATTTCGAGCACGCTTCTCATACAGAATCTTCGGCTCTCAATACGTTCATTAACTCTGTGAACAAAGTCCTAATTTTGGGTTCATCGTGAGGAGTTGTATCCGAAGTGTTGTACAGAACCCGATGTTCGTGTTGGGAAATGCCTCAGGAGTCCCAGCTCTATTTTGGGCAACCGCCCAGAGAGATCCACCAAGACATGGGTGCCTTGCATCGATATGCGCCTCGGAGCTTTAAAATCACCCCATATAGCCATGACCCGATACAATTGCCCTATAGCCTGCGTAGGCCTCGGTTTTTATGCTGGGGTATGAAAGCTAAAATGAAGCGACCCCGTGCGTCACGCTGTGGCTCCTACCGGCTAGCTTTGGGGGAAGTCGGGAAAGTAAGTCTGAAAATCCTCATCCCGCCCCAACTGACTCAGTAATGACCTCAACTCAGTGATCCAGTCTTGCCGACTGGGAGCACTTGAAACCGCGCAGATCAGCAAATCCGCTGCTTCCTCGAGCCGGTTTTTACCTTTCAACAAAACACTTAACTGATGTAAAGACTCGGGGTCGGGATGTTCTTTATCCACGGCATCTGCCAGTAGAGACAATGCATTCTCGGTTTGTCCCATGTCCAGCATGATTGAGGCTAGGGCACGCATCGCCTCCGGGTGTCCTGGGTGAGCTGAAAATATTTCGCCAAATACTTCAGCGCAAGCTTCATACGACTGTTCTTTTGCATGGGAAACGGCTGTGTTTATCAAACTTTGCGGAGACTCGGACATGCACCGAGTTTAGCAACTTCAGTGCCAGAAATCGGTCAAACGAATATCCAGCTTGCTGCCCCAGAGAAACATAGCTGACCGAAAAATGAGCTTTTGAATAGCCAGACTTGAGTCTAAAAATGGAGGTCTGCTGAAAGCTTAATTATCGGAAAATCAAATTTTTTCTAATTTTTGTTAATTTTCGCTAATGTCCCCGCCCAATCTGCCGAACTAATTGTGGCGGTGCTTAGATTACCAAGTAATAGCGTCGTCTTTTCCATCTGAAAACTGAGCATCAATAAACTGCATACGATCCAATGATCTCCATTAATACAAACTCTTCGTCTTCACTTGCTTCTCTGAACCTCCAGAGAGCCAGTGACTTATTGCAGAGAAGCTTGGTTCGCCTTTCGAGTGGTTCGCGGATAGCGACCCCTTCAGACGATGCCGGCGGTTTAGCTGTGTCGATGAAGTTGAGTGCCGCAACGAAGCGCACGCAGTCCGCAGCGGTGAACGTGTCGAACGCGATTTCAATGCTCCAAGTGCAGGCGGGCACTCTGAAGAGCGCCGCCAGTGTTCTAGACCGTTTGTCTGAACTGGCGACCTTGGGTTCTGATGTCACCAAAACAACAGCCGACATCTCTAACTACTGCACAGAATTCAATTCGTTGGTCAGTGAACTCAACGTGTTGACCTCTGATTCCTTCAATGGGACTAGTTTGTTTTCCTCTGGCACCACCACTGGCACGCTCACCGTTTTCCTTTCTCAGGATGGGTCGCAGTCCATGACGATTAGCCAAGCCACGCTGGCGAACGCCTACTCGGCTGCAACCACGTTTGCTAACGCCACCTCTGCAGGCATCTCCAATCTCACCAGCGCAGTTCAGAATCTCGCCAGCATTATGGCGCAGAATGGTTCTGAATCAAGCCGCCTACAGTTTGCTTTGGATTCCCTCAATGTGAATCAAGTGAATCTTGAAGCCGCCAACAGCCGGATATACGACGTCGATGTTGCTGCTGAGACCTCTAAACTCGCTCGTGCGAACATCTTGGTCCAAGCTGGTGCGGCGATGTTGACGCAGGCGAATGCCTCTCAGTCCATTGCGCTGAAGCTTCTTCAGTAACCTTCTTTTGTTATTTTTAGTTTTTTACCCCCGTCCGATTTCAGTCGGCGGGGGTATTTTTTTAAGTTTACGTCGGGGGTTCCGCTGCTTCCCTGTTCCATCTGGTAATGCTGCCCGAGGGAATCCCTAGGAATTAGCGATGGGTCGTCCAACGTAGCGCGCCGTCTCCAGCGCACGTGCCTGTCGAAAAACATCCCTGGAGTAGAAAACCACCGGTGGGCGCGTCCCATGCCAGCATTTCTCCCGCGACGAAAACGCCAGGAAGGTTCCGCACCATTAGGGAATCGTTGAGTTCCTCGAAGCGCACGCCTCCTGCAGAGGAAATGGCTTCGTCTACAGGGCGGGATTTCTCCAAACGAATCTCGCAATGCTTCACAGCGCGCACCATCGCCTCAGCAGATTCTGGCGGGCTGTCGCGAAGAAGACCCTTCAGAAGGCAGTTTACCGTTTCCCCCAAACGCCAACGCAGCGCCGCCTCTTCGAGAAAGTTGTGCCGAGCACTCCCTAGCCGCGCGAGAAGACTTTCTGGGCTGGAATCGGGTTTAAAGTCGATGCTCAAAGTGGGGCGAGGGTGAGCGCGAAGTGCAGCTCCGAGTGCATATAACGCACCGCCTTCCAACCCGTAGCGCGTCACTAGAAGTTCGCCCCGCACACATTCCGTACCGGCAGACACGCGGACATTTTTCAAGGGCTTGCCCTCGCATTGCTCAAGAACCTCTTGCGGCCACGCGCACTCCCAGCCGCAGTTTGAGGCCGCCAGTGGGGCAACCTTCACGCCCAATTCGACCAGCGTATTCGTCCAAATCCCAGTCGATCCTGTCTGCGGCCACGACGCTCCACCCAACGCCAGCACGGCCGCTCCAGCCCGCACCACGCGCACTGCGCAATCGGGCGCTTCATCGCTCGCCCCGCTAAATTCCAGCTCCAGCGGCATCTCGGAACGCAGCCCCGTCCACCGCTGCCGCGTCCTGAACTCTACTCCCAACCCCCGTAATCGTTCCACCCAGCGTCGCAACAAAGGCGCGCTCTTCATCTCCTTTGGATAGACCCGCCCGCTGCTGGCGCAAAAGGTTTCTATCCCCAAACTCCCCGCCCATAGGCGCAATGCGTTCGAATCAAACCCCCGCAGAAGTATCCGCCACAAGGCCATGGCATTGTCCTCTTCCATCCCTGAAACCGTGTAGTGCCTCGCAAACTCATCCACTGAAGCCTCATGGGTCAGGTTCAGTCCACCTTTACCAGCAACCAAAAATTTACGCCCCACGGAGGGCTTCTGTTCAAACACAATCACGCGCGCGCCCCCACGCGCTGCGACTTCTGCTGCACGCAAGCCCGCTGGGCCGCCGCCCACAACAGCGACATCACAATGAAGACCAGCTTCCGGCTTTGAGGCGAAGCTCACCTTAGACCTCCAAAACCACCGGCGCTTCGGAAAGCAATTCCACACCGCCGTCGGTCACCACCACGACATCCTCGATTCGCGCGCCTCCGACGCCCGGCCAGTAGATCCCAGGCTCGACAGTAAGCACCTGTCCCGGAGTGAATTTTGTATCGGAAAAGCGAGGCGACTCATGCAACTCCAAGCCTAAACCATGGCCCGTTCCATGGAAAAATCCGCGCCAACGCCCCTCATGCTTCTGCGTTGGAAACCCCTGATTCGTAAAAAACTGTTTTATCTCTTCGTGCAGTATTCGCCCCGAAATCCCCGGCTTCATCCCTTGCAATGCGTGCTGCTGTCCCGCCCGCACCGTTTCCCAAAGATGCCTTTGCTCGCTCGTCGCACGACCTCGAACAACAGTGCGGGTCATGTCGCCAAAATAACCGGAAACCGTGTGCCGCGGGAAAACATCGAGGATGATCAGCTCGCCGCTTCGCAAAGGCCCAGAGCCTCGCTCGTGAGGATCACACGCCTGATTACCGCCCGCGACAATCGTGTGGGCGGGTTCACCGCCGCATCGCAAAACTGCACAATCAATCTCCGCACGCAGCCGTTCCGAAGTCAGAACGCCGCCCCCCCAGTGAAGCACACCATCCCCTCCAAAATCCGCCGCGGCGAGCACCTCAATCCCTCGTGCAATACCCGCAGCGGTGATCGCCAAGGCTGACTTCAAGTGCGACAATTCATCCGGACGTTTCAGCTCGCGAGCTGCCCAAAAAAGTCCCTCCACCGGTACCAAAGACACGTCGGCTTCCTCGAGATTGCGACCTAACGCAAACGGAAAATTTTGAGGGACTGCGACAGCATCAATGGAGCGGCTTTTGAGGAAAGCAGGCAACCAGGCGCGCACGGAAGTTCCCTCTCTAAAGCCCAATTCATTAAGGGTTTCTGACACGGAAAGAACATGATCCGCCCGGGCTTCTCGCCGTGCTCGATCTACCTCCAAATCGTTCAACAGAATAGTGCTCTCTCCCGCTTTTTCTAAATACACAAAGGCGTCTGGCACAAAAAAGCCCGTCGCATAAAGCATGTCCGGATCCCTGTCTGAAGCGGCAAAAATGAGGCGGGGCAGCGAGTTCATAGGCATAATGTAGGCGCCCGTCGAGCCTCTTGCAAATCCCACCGGCCAATCAAATTTCCGTGGCGAGTGACGTTAATGAGGATCGAACACGCTGCATCCGTATGGCGACGTATTCGGTGTCTGGCAAAATGTATTTGCGCAGTTCCAAGCCCACCGCCCGCACGGCAAATTCCGAGATTACGCAGGTGCAAATTTCTTCCGCCAAAGTTTCGATAAGCTTGCGAGGGCGCGCCGCAGCCAACAGCCGGACTCGCCGCGTGAGCGCAAAATAATCCACTGTATTTTCAAGTGCGTCCCCCAAAGCGGTCATTTCGCGCGTGGGTATCAGTTCGAGGTTCAGTGTGAGGCGTTGCGTCTCGAGGCGCTCAGAATCGGGCACCCCAATGTGCGAGCTAAGCTCCAACCCAGAAATGATGATAGAGGAGGAATTGTTTTGCATCTCACAATTTTGAATACTGAAGACGGACGCAGCCGACGTGTTCTAACCGAAAATGCGCTTCCAAAACTGACTCTTCTGCGGAACCGGCGCGGGGGTCGCCTCTTGGGGAACGGTCTCCCCATCGTTGGGTTCCGTGGGGACAGGCAAGACCTTTTTGGGAGTGGGAAGAATAGTCGGTATTTCTAATTCGTTGCCATTCGCGTCCTTGAGCGGGATGGGCTTCATCTTGACGGGATCCTTAAAGTATTCGCGCAGAACCTTCCCGATCATCGGTGCAGCATGAGATCCGCCGTGCACGTCATTGCGGTCGGGATCCCCCTCATAAACCACAGAAAACGCGAGCCGAGGCCCCTCGGCTGGGGCATAACCGGCAAACCATGCGACGGTGCGCCGGTTGTGCCACTGGGCTGTGCCTGTCTTGCCAGCAACATTGACTTTCTCCACCTTGGCTTGGTGCGCAGTGCCGCGGCCCCCCGTGACCACGTTGGTCATCCCGCCACGCAGAACACCCAAAGTAGCCGGTGAAATCTCCACCCGCCGCCGCACGCGCACCCCGTACGCATTCACGACCTCACCGGTAATGTCCTGCACTTGTTTGACGAGCCGAGCTTGGAAAAGAGTGCCTCCATTTCCTACAGTCGCCATGGCCTGTGCCATTTGTAAAGGAGTGATCTCCGTGGCGCCTTGCCCAATAGCTAGCATCGCTAACTGCCCGCCCACCATGCGCATCCCGTGCTTGTGCATGTACTCTTCATCCGGAACTAGTCCCGCGCTTTCCTCGGGAATCGGGATACCGGTCTTCTCTCCAAACCCGACTCCGTTCGCAAATTCCTTGATTACCTCTCCGCCCATCTTCATTCCAGCTTGGTAAAACCAAGTGTTGCACGATTGCTCGAGCGCCTCCGCAAAATTCAGACTCCCAGTCCCCGCCTTTTTCCAGTTGTGAAAAATGCGGTCGCCGATTTGTAGACCTGCTGGACAATCGAACTGGTCCTCGGAACTAATGCGCCCAGAGGACAAACCGGCCAGACCGACAAAACATTTAAAGGTCGATCCTGGCGGATAAGCTGCCAGTGAAAAGCGGGGGAAGAGAGGCTCGTTTGGATCCCGCTTCATCGCGTTATAATCTGCCTCACTGATAGATGGAACGAACTGGTTGGGATCAATCGGAGGCCACGAGGCAAGCGCCAGAATGTCGCCGCTCTCCGGTTCCATCACCACCATCGCGCCGCGTTTCGTTCCCGCAGCTAGCGCCGCCTCACAGACTCGTTGAAGCGGCAGATCGAGGGTCGTAATCACGTTCTTGCCCGCCACCGGCAGAATACTGACGGACTCAGACGCCTTTTTCCCCGCCCCGTTGTACGTCACATTCATCTGACCTGACTCTCCACGTAGCAGCTGGTCGAAAGTTTTTTCCAACCCCTCCCGCCCCTCGGTATCCGGCCAAAGGCCCTCTCCGTTTTCCACTGGGCCGTCTTGAAAGCGCCCCACGCGTCCGACGTATCCTAAAACGTGACCCGCCAACTTCCCATTCGGATAGTGACGCGCATAAAACGGCAACAATTCCCACGCAGGATTCTGAGCCTCGCGTACTTTTGTTTGCTCCGCTTCAGTCAGATTCTGAACCATCACCCAAGGTAGTAACGCCCTGTTGTGGTAATGCTTCTGTGCTGCACCGGGTTGCAGTGGAAATTCTCTTCCCAACACTTTGCCTAACTTCACCGCCTCCTCCGCGACAAACTTAGTGACTTCCTCGTCGCTGAAATTCAGGGGTCTGGGAAACGAAATCCCCAAGTTGTAACCAACCCGTTGCAGCGCCAGCGGCAGCCCGTTGCGATCACAAATCTGACCGCGAGGTGCTGGAATCGTAAAAGCCCAAACTCGCGCCTGCTTTTGGGTATCCCAACTGGTGGTAGGCATCGTCGAAATTGGTGATTCCGGTGCAGGATCCGCAGCGGACACCAAGGCCACTCCAGTACCGAGAGTGAATGCTGCCGCACGCTTCCAGAACTTTGCCGAAAATCGAAGCACTGCAGTGGTTTGATCGAAACCCATTACTCGATTTTGAAACGGGGACTCTGGGAGAGGAACCTGAACGGGTTCCCGTAAATTAAATCGTCCACCGCTTTTGCGGAATGCCCGCGTCGCCGCATTTCAAGAGCCGTTTGAGGAACTGCCAATGGCTCGGAGCGGCCCCAATCGCAGGCACAATTAAGCCAGATATTTTGCATCCCAGCGCGCTCCACCATGTCTACTGCACGCGCTGGAGTCGCCTTGGATTCGGGGTACAAAGTAATGCCCGCCCAAAACCCTGCATCCAAGACCAACGAGACCGTGTGTTCCTCGACGTGATCGATAATCACGCGCCCCGGTTGAATCCGCGAATCCGCGCGGAGGGCGTCGAGTATCAGCTTCGTGCCTTTGAGTTTGTCTTCCAAGTGGGGAGTATGCACCAGAATGAGCTGGTTGAAGCGAGCGGCCAGATCGATATGTTCCTCTAGTATCGCAAGCTCGTTTCGGGTGTTTTTATTCAACCCAATCTCGCCGATCCCCAGGACGTTGGGGCGCTCTAAAAAACTAGGGATCAGGGCGAGTACTTCACGCGCAAGCACCATGTCCTCAGACTCTTTCGGGTTGATACAAAGCCAGCAAAAATGCGGCAACCCGAACTTCGCAGCCCGCTTGGGCTCGTAGTCTGTGAGCTGACAAAAGTAGTCGTAGAAGCCGTCTGCACTGCTGCGATCAAACCCAGCCCAAAAGGCCGGCTCACAAACCGCCTCGCAGCCAGCAAGCCGCATCGCTTCGTAGTCGGAAGTCGTCCGACTGACCATGTGGGCGTGCGGTTCAATGTAGCGCATGGCAATGAGGTGAAGTTAATTCAGACAGCTGGGGACGCTGAAAATATGGATGCTCTCAGCGAAGACGCAAAAACATTTCACCCAACCTCAGGTGGAACGGCTGCGAAGGAAAGAGGCGCCGTCTCAAAGCGGCGCACCTGGCCAAGCTCCGCAAGCGCCCTTCCCAGGAGCGGAAAGCAGCGGCTCGCTCGTGGGGTCGCTTAGGCTCAACAACACGGCCTTCGCTTTGTCCCGTTGCACGGACTGCAGCAGAGGAAGCGCCTCGCGAATGGCTGCCAGCCGGAAGTCAGCCTCCCCATCCGAACGCTCGACACGATCTAGGAATGCCGCCAGCTCGATGAGCTTGCAGCGGGCATCCATAAAGTACAGGTCGAGAACCTGTTGGCGTGTCATGCGTTCGGGAAGGGGAGGGCGTTAGCTTGCGATTTTTTGCAACTGGACCAAGCGACTAGTCCTTTTTGAACTCTTCGTGGCCCTTCTTCTTGAGGTCGTTAAGCTTGTCGAACTCGGCCTTGGCTGCAGCGGTGTTGCCTGCATTAACCGCAGCTTCCAGAGCTTCCACGTGCTTCCCGAAATCTGCCATGGACGCCTTGAACTTCTCCAAGTAAGCCGCTTTGGCCGCTGCTGGTTGATCGGCGAGCGTCTTGGGTTCCATCTTTGACGCAGCATCGTTGGTCTTTTTAATTTCAGCGATGAACTTGAGGTTCTCTGCTTTTTGAGCAGGATCTTCGATGGATTTTTTCAAGGCCTTGTAAGCCTTGTTCATCGCGCTCATTTCTTTTTCCATGGGTGTGTCTTCAGCGAAAGCTGAGATTCCAGAAGAGAGCACTGTAGCAACAGCCACGAGGGGGATGAGTTTTTTAAGCATAATTTTTGTCAGGAATTCACCTTTCTCGTTATCGGCCTCGCTGCCTTTTGCCAAGCAAGCTTTTCGTCAACCTTTTGCCTAATATTTCCCCCACTCCGCTCAACCCCCGTTAACGCCCTTTCGCACTTACTCGTTGCACCGCCCACTAGGCATACGCACTTTGCTTTCCTTACTCGTTTTACTTCCGCATGACCTCTCCGACAGACCTCTCCCGTAAACTCTTCGGCACTGACGGCGTCCGTGGCGTCGCCAACCTCGAGCCGGTCACCGCCGAAACCGCTCTCAAACTGGGGCGCGCCGCCGCTCACGTTCTGAGTCAGCGCGGGATGCCTCGGGCCTCGAACAGTTCGCGCCCCACTATCGTTATTGGAAAAGATACGCGCCTCTCGGGATACATGTTGGAGACGGCTCTTGCGGCTGGAGTGATGTCACTGGGCGCTAACGTTTTATTTATTGGGCCACTGCCTTCCCCAGGTGTCGCCTATATTACGCGTTCACTCCGGGCGGATGCAGGGATCGTGCTGAGCGCTTCTCACAACCATTACGAGGATAACGGAATAAAATTTTTTCGGCACGATGGCTACAAGCTCGACGATGCCGTGGAGCGCCGCATCGAACAGCTGGTATTTGGTGGCGAGATCGAATCTATCCGACCGATTGCTGGGGAAATTGGCCAGGCTAAACGTATCGACGACGCTCTGGGCCGATACGTTGAGTTCGCCAAGGCGAGTTTTCCTAAAGGCATGACTTTAGAGGGGATGCACATCGCCGTAGACTGCGCTAATGGGGCCGCATACAAGTCGACGCCGTGCGTGTTGCGCGAACTCGGGGCGCGTCTTTCCCTCGAACACCATTCTCCCAACGGTCGCAACATCAACGCCGATTGCGGAAGTACCTACCCCGATGAAATCAGTCGCATCGTGCGCGCGACCGGGGCGACAATCGGTATTTCCCACGATGGCGATGCCGACCGTGTGCTTCTTTGCGATGAAAATGGGGACGTCGTCGACGGTGACGAAATCCTGGCAATTGCCGCTCTAGACGCGCTTCGGCGAGGCGCTCTCTCTCGCAATATTCTCGTGGCGACGGTGATGTGTAAGTTCGGTTTGGATGAGACCTTGCGCAGCCACGGAGGAAAGGTTCTTCGCACTGCCGTTGGGGATCGATACGTCATTGAGGCGATGGTCCGGGAGAATCTGAATATCGGCGGCGAGCAGAGCGGGCACATGATCTTCCGCGACTTTGGCACTACTGGAGACGGCTTGGTGAGCGCTCTGCAAATTCTTCGGATTGTGGTAGAAACAGGAAAGCCTTTGAGCGAGTTAAAGCAGTGTTTGGTGAAATATCCTCAAGCCCAGCGCAATTTAAAAGTCACACGAAAGCCGCCCTTGGGAGAGCTTCCTGTAGTTCAAAAACTGGTGGCACTCGCCGAGCAGGAACTCGAAGGCAGCGGCCGCGTTCTCTTGCGATATTCGGGCACTGAACCGAAAGTGCGCTTGCTTCTGGAGGGGCGCGACAGTGGGCACATCAACGCGCATGCGGACAGAATAGCGGAAGCGCTTCAGGCCGAAATTGGTGCCTAATTGAGTGCCTAAGCTTCGACTAAAGTTGCTTTCGATGGAATGAGTGGAGGAATTTTTATAACGGGCACCGACACCGGTGTGGGTAAGACGCACTTCTCTGTGCTTCTACTGAAAGCACTGCGCAAAAACGGGTGGGATGCCGTGGGAATCAAGCCGTTCTGCTGTGGTGAGCGTACGGATGGTGAGTTGCTTTACGAAGCAGCTGAGCACGTGGAGCCTCTCGAACTCGTCAATCCGGTGTGGCTGCGCGTTCCGGCGTCCCCTTATACGGCATCTCTGGTGGAAAATCGTGCGGTGGATGTGGATACGGCGAGAAGTGCAGTCGGGCAACTGCGCAGGCGGCATCAGTTTGTGGTCGTGGAGGGGATTGGCGGATGGCGGGTCCCTTTGACCGGACAGCTTTGCATGAGTGACTTTGCGCTGGAACTTGGTTTGCCAGTGCTTGTTGTGGCCGCCAACCGCCTAGGTGCAATCAATCACACCCAACTCACCATCGATGCCATTCTCGCCAGGGGCGGCACGTGCGCAGGCGTGGTACTCAACGAGGCAATGCAGTCAACTCCCGACGCGGCGACGATCACCAACCGTGGTGTGCTGGAGCAGTTGTTGCCCGTGCCCGTACTGGGGCAGATCGAATGGGGCTCCACGGAATTGGATCCTGCGTTGCTGAGCGTCATGCAACGCCAACTCCTGGTTCCGTAGATCCCGTAGCGCTGCTTGCCTCATCCCTGTGCGGCAAAGTGGAGCGTCCATTGCCAGTAGGCGTGAAGCAATTCGGGTCCCCGCAGCAGCCAAAGCAATGCGCCCAGCGCCAGAAACGGTCCGAATGGAATCCGCGCTGACCATTCGCGTTTTCCCAGCAGAAGGGTCAACAGGCCGAATGCCGCACCTAAAACGGACGCCGCCATCACCGTGAAGAGCACCGATTTCCAGCCCAAAAATGCGCCGATGGCGGCCAGAAACTTTACGTCGCCAAATCCCATGACCTCCCGCGGGAGGGTCAAGGAGGAGATCTCAAACTCCACTCGGTCCACGGCGTTAAGATCCAGGTGGGAGCCCTCCAATTCGAGTCTTTCAAATTTCCAAACGGCCCTCGGAGATGTGTTTGTTTTTCCATCTACCTTTCCGGAAAGGACCTGCATCACAACCTTTTCTGATCCTCTCACAAAAAGCTCTCCCCATTGCAGCGTTTCCCCCTCGACAACCATTTGGGCCTCGTCGCCGCTTCGCGTCCAAACGAGTAAAGTGGGTGGATTGAAACGATGGGTTTGTCTTCCGAATGCGAGACGTCCCACCTCCGCCACCGCCGAGAGCAGACCGTAGCCCGCCGCTGCCCCAAGGGCGGCTTGCGCAAGGCCCGCAAGAGGGCTTGGCGCCCCATGCAGAGCAGGAATCAGAGGGGAGAGAACCACACCTGCCCCAACGCCTCCCCAAGTCACTTCATCGGGTATGATGAGGTGTTCCAAATCCACGAAGGTCGCAACGATCAGTAAACTCACCAGTAACCAGTACGCTGCCTGCAGAGGAAAATTTGTGGTGCCAAGCTTTAGCGTCACACACGCAAATAAAACTGAAGTGACTATTTCTACGATCACGTAGCGCACCGCAATGGGATTGCCGCAGCCGGAGCATTTGCCTTTCAGAAAAAGCCAGGAGAGCACTGGTACATTTTCGTACCACGGAATCAGCCGCTCACAGGCGGGGCAAAACGAACGTCGCGGTTGATTCACTGACATTCCTCTGGGGAGCCGATGGATACACACATTCAGAAAAGACCCGACCAGTGCTCCGAAAGCCGCCGCACAAAATGGCGCAACGAGTGGAATGGAAAACATCACGTGTTCAACTCAACGAGCTACCGCGGTCGCGTCAACTCCGGACTGGTCTAATGCGAGAGCCTGTTTGTATGTTTCTCGTATGCGCAGACTTTGTATTCTCTTAGCTGTTGGTCAATTTACTGTAATCCAAGCATTTGCGGGTGTTGACGTCTTTGCGGAGTTAGGGCGTTCGGCGGCAGCTAAAAAAGAAGACGGTGCTCCAAAAGCCGCAGGGGATGCTGCTGCAAAAGGTGGCGGCCAAGAAAAAGCCCTGAGCATTACCGTGCGGAATTCTTCCAACAAACCCGAGTCAAACCTGACGGTGCGTTATTGGTATTTTGGCAGGGACATGAAGACGATGAAGGTGGATGTAGCCGGGGGTGGAGAATCCAGCGTGAACCTCAAGCCTAACGGTTCAGAGGTGATAGTCGGTGCGGGTGTGCAAAGCTCTTACACCCAGAAGTCTCCGTTTATTGCAAAACCAGGGGGCCCAAAACCGGGCATGGCGTCAGCAGGAAAACCCCAAGAGGCTGGTGGGATTAAAATTGTCGGCTACGGAGTGCAGGTGATCAAAGAGGGCAAGGTCATCGATGAGTCTTTTTTAGAAGCCGGTCACAAGACGGTCGTCGGATCCGAGGGCACCAAGCCGGGTAACGCGTTCACTCCAAAAGATGCGCCAGACAAGGCTCCATAGAGACCTATAGGCGAGCCTCTTATGAGGCCCGCGTCCAAATCGAGGCTTGGGCCACGCTCCATTGGTACTTTCGGGCGTGCTCTCGGATAAGAAAGGGAAGGTCCAACGTCCTCTCCAGTTTAAAGTCGGGAGCCAAGTTTGCGCGAAGTCCGTCCAACGTGAGCCGCGGTTGCCCGTTGGACTGTAAGCCGCCCAGCCACTCCGTCTTCGGGGTGTACGCTTCCATCCAAGTGTAGGGCGAGGTGATGACAAGGGTTCCGCCACGTTCCACCAAGTCGCCAAGCTTAGCTAGGCACTGGGCAGGCTTTTGCAGCCGGTCAATCAGGTTTGCCATGAGCACGATATCAAACCGACCCAGCCCTTCTCGCAGCTGCACGGCGTCGCCCTGCTCGAATCGAACTCGTTCAGAAGCCACTTCAGCAGGCCGGTGCGCAATCAGTGGCGTGGAAATCTCTCCCTCCTCAACCCGCTCGTACTCAAGCCTGCCTTCGGTCCGAAGCCGTTCTGCCGCAGCGATAAAACTGTGGGAGTAATCGATCCCGAGTACAGCCTCACAATGGCGTGCTAATTCGAAAGTGGAGCGCCCCACTGCGCAACCCAGATCCAGCGCGCGTCCTCCTCTGGACAGCTCCGCGGGCTCAAGGCACTCGCTCACGCACCGCACCGGGTATGCGAGCGCCTCCTTGGGCCCCTGCGCAAAGGGAAGCACTTCCTCGGCGGTGCCATAGTGAAACAGAAGATACTCACTTAGGAGTTTGTTGCTTTCGTAAGGATTTTCCAGCTCAGCGGAAGAATCTGCGACCAAATTTGCCCGTGAGGTTGCGGTGCTCATACGCATGGGATAAACGACTGTGCGATTTGTCGCAACGGATGATCCCGTTTTTTCCTGTTTTTCCCCCTTATGTTCTGGCGAGTACGAAACCACACCTTGGATCTGGGCAGCCACGCGCTGCTCATGGGCGTGCTCAATGTGACGCCCGACTCGTTTTCCGATGGCGGTCTTTATTCGGACCCGAGCGTCGCGGTGGAGCGTGGTTTGGCACTCGTGCGTGCGGGCGCAGACATTCTGGATGTGGGCGGCGAATCGAGTCGACCGGGCGCGACTCCCATCAGTTTGGAGGAAGAATTGCGCCGGGTGCTGCCCGTAATTCAGAAACTGTCCTCGCGTTGTAATGCGATGATTTCCGTGGACACTTGTAAGCCGGATGTGGCTCGGGAGGCCGTTCGTTGTGGGGCGAGCATCATCAACGACATTAGCGGATTACGCGCTCCGGGCATGCTGGAGGTGGTTCGGGAGACTGGCGCGGGGGCCGTGGCCATGCACATGCAGGGCGTGCCCGCGACGATGCAGCAGGCGCCCGTATACGCTGATGTTTTGGAGGACGTGTCGGACTTTTTTTGTGCGACACTCGAGCGCTGTGCGGCAAGCGGCATCGATCCCCAGCAGATTGCGCTGGATCCAGGAATCGGGTTTGGGAAGAGCGTTCAACATAACCTCCGTATTCTTAAGGAGCTCAATTTTTTCCAACAACACGGTCGTCCGCTCGTTCTCGGTGTTTCACGGAAATCCTTTTTAAGTGCGCTCACTGGGCTGCCTGCTGTCGAGGATCGTGAGTGGCCCACGATTGCGCTCACCAGCTACGCCCGTCACCGCGGAGTTGCCGTAGTGCGTGTGCACGATGTGCGCCCGAACGGGGAGGCGTTGCGCATGACGGAAGCCATCCTGGAGGCTTGCGCATGAACTTCTCGATGGCTCTCGGCGTAGTGGAAAATTTTCTCTCTGACCATTGGCGGGACGCGTTGGAGATATCCCTCATCTGGTTAGCGCTCTACCAGATCTGGCGGCGGTTGCGTGAGACGCAGGGAATCCGCATCTTAACTGGGGTCGCAATTGGCTCCGTTTCTTTCCTGCTCATATCAGAGCTTTTACATCTGCCTGTCTTGGATTGGTTGTTGCGAAACACTGCGGCTCTTGGCTTGTTTACGCTGGTGGTGATTTTTCAACCCGAGCTTCGCCGGGTCGCGGCCAATCTCGGCAAGAACCGCCTGTTCTCCAGTGCTCAGGAAAATCTCGAGACGGTGGAACTCCTGAGCCAGCTCACCTTTGACCTCGCCAATCGACAATTAGGGGCGCTCATTGCTATCGAGCGGGACGTTCCACTGGATTCTTGGGCGGAAAGCGGAGTGGAGCTCGATTGTCTTCTGAGCGTTGAACTTGTCGTATCCATTTTTTTTCAAAGAACACCTCTTCACGACGGTGGCCTGATTCTCCGTCAGGATCGGCTTCTCGCTGGAGCCTGTATTTTTCCTGTCACAGAGCGCACTGATTTGGACCGTAATCTTGGTTTGCGCCATCGCGCAGGACTGGGACTGAGCGAGGAGACGGACGCCATTGTCATCGTCGTGAGCGAAGAAACCGGCGTGATCTCGCTTTGTCGCTCTGGAGAAATTGAGCGGGATTTTGATCCCGAAAGTTTTCGCACGCGCCTCAAAGAGTTGCTCGCCACCGTTGAAAATGAAGATCCCGCCTGAAAGCCATTGGTTAGCTAAGTTATGTACTTTATTACTGGCCATTGCCTTATGGTTTGTCATTCGGCAGCGGACCGACTTTCAGACCCAAAGTACCATTTACGCTCCGGCGACGAACCGCACCAATTAGTACGCAGCGGGTTAACTGCGCGCAGTCTATTGCACCGATAATCCTCGCCCATTCCCGTCTTGAGTCCTCTAGGACGATTCCCTTAATTCTCCTCACCATGCAGTCTCCCGAAGCTCAATTGGAAATCCTGAAACACGGTTCAGCGCAGATATTATCCGAGGCAGAACTCCTTACGAAACTACGCACGGGCAGGCCGCTGAACATCAAACTGGGGGTGGATCCCACAGCCCCCGACATCCACTTGGGCTTCACGGTTTGCTTGCAGAAACTACGTCAGTTTCAGGATCTTGGACATCAAGCGGTTCTGATCATAGGAGATTTCACCGCCATGATAGGCGACCCCTCGGGTCGTTCCAAAACCCGTCCCCAACTTTCCCATGACGAGATCATGGCCAACGCCAAAAGCTTCCAACAACAGGCGTTTAAAATCCTTGATCCCGGCAAAACTCGGACCGTGTTCAACGGTGAATGGTTTGAAGTGATGAACTTCGAGCAGATCATCCGCCTCAATAGCCGGGTAACGCTCCAGCAAATGCTTCATCGTGAAGACTTTCGTTCTAGAATCGAGCGCGGTGATTCGGTGCGTCTTCATGAAATTCAGTATCCCATCATCCAAGGCTGGGATTCGGTGATGGTGAAGGCCGACGTGGAATTAGGGGGGACAGATCAGCTGTTTAACATATTAGTGGGACGTGACTTGCAGAGGGAAGAAAAGATGCCGGAGCAGGTCGTCTTTCTCATGCCGCTGCTTGAGGGTTTGGACGGGGTCCAGAAAATGTCCAAGAGCCTTAACAATTACGTCGGCGTGACGGATCCTCCGGCGGAGATGTTTGGTAAAATCATGAGCATCTCGGACACGCTCATGGCCCGCTATTACACGCTATTGCTGGGCCAAACCATGCCGGACATTCATCCGATGGACGCCAAAAAGGAATTGGCCCGCCGCCTCGTGGCTCAGTACCACTCGCCAGAAGAAGGGGAGGTCGCGCTCGCGGACTTTAATACGCGGTTTTCAAAAAAAGATCTGGAGCACGCCGAGTTGCCAGTGGTTTCTGAGGACTTGCTTGGGAGTGATGTAATCTCAGCGGTGGTAGCCGCTTACGCGTGCGGTTTTCAAATCACAAAGTCCCGTGGCGACGCCCGCCGTCTTGTGGAGCAAGGCAGCGTCCAGTGGCAGTCGGAAAAAATTACGGACCCGAAAGCCGTTCTCAGCTTCACCTCGGGAGGCGTACTGCGTCTGGATAAAACACGCGCGGTTCGCGTGGGTTAATCGCCGCGCAAAGTCGTGACGCGGGACGCCGTTAATGCGCTCGCACTGCCGCACGGATTTGAGGCGCGAGGCTCTCTAGCAGGGCGTAGCGCTGGCGGTACATCGAGCGTTTGTTGGGTTTGATTTCCGCGACGTCTCGCACGGGGGGCGTCACGGGCAGGTCGAACAAGTTCTCGGCATTGAGAACGCCCGCGGACTCGGTCCAAAAGAGGTCGTAATCGGACTGGATCTCTTTGCGTTTGCGAAGGGAGCGATAAATGTGAAGCTCGTTTCCAACAGCCTGCAAGCCAGTCATATTCCACTCCAACGCGAGCTGTTGGAGCGCATATAAAATCAACGCCTTGGGACGCATTCCCCTCAAGGCGCGCGTAAAGCTGACAGTGCGCGCTTTTTCGTCACTGAAATCGTGCCCCTGTATTCCGGCGATCAAAATTTCTCTGCGCTGAGGCGTCCAATGAACGACTGTGAAGCTTACCGTGCAGATCCATTCACCAGTGCTTTCACTGCGCAAAGATAGGCTCAACTCGCCCTCTTTTTCGTAGAGGCCAAACCGCAAAGCGAGTCCGAGGGTTTCAGTCTCATCCAGTGGAATGGAGACCAAGTGCCACGGTTCGGAGCGAGCGAATGCCGCGATGATCGCGGGCGGAAGTTGCTCAGAGACAAACGCGTAGTGCTGCTTTAACGCGCTTAGTTTCTGTGAAGTTCGAAGACTACGCGTAAGGTAAGGCCACTGGAGCCGGCTGAAAATCCTAGGGTGTCGTTGCGCAAGTTCCCGTATTCCGGGCTGGTCCAGCAAGGCGAGCAGTTGCGTCGTATAGGGCGAAAGCAACAGCCCGCGTGCTATATATTTAAGTCGATTAACGTCCTCTTTTAGGCCGCTGTCGGGATAGACCAGAGCGGCCGTTCTGAGCAGTTCAAACCAAAGCGTTTTGAGCGCCATTATTTCGCCTCAACGCGCCCAGGTCGGCTCGGAGATTTTCCCCAAGCCGGTGACAATCGCACTGCGCTGCAAGGAAACAACGTCCAGCAACATTAAAGAGCCACCCTGCGCGTAGGCAACATGCCGCGAATCCGGCCCCCACACCGGATTCTGCCCCTCTGCAAGTAAGCGCACGCTGCCGGTGGAAAACTCCAAAATCGCCACCTGAAAGCCGCCGCCTTCTCTCACGGTAAACGCCAACCGCTTGCCGTCAGGCGACCAGTTCGGCTCCGTGTTGTATCCGTGCCCCGTTCGAATGGCGCTCGGCGAACCTCCCGAAGCGGAGATCCGGTACAACGCGGGGCTTCCTCCGCTATCGCCCGAGTACACAATTTCCCGTCCATCGGGCGACCAGCTCGGACTGCTCTCCACGCCCGGTGTCATGGTTAACCGCCGTGGGGATCCTCCCGAGGAATCCGTGACGTATAGCTCCGGATTGCCGTCCTTGCTTAATGTGACCGCGAAGCGACTACCGTCCGGAGAATACGCGGCGCCCGAGTTTGTGCCTGGATACTTCATGATACGGCGACGGGAGCCCGAGCCGAGATCGATTTCATAAACGTCTGCGTAACCGCTTTGATAGCCGGTGTAAGCGAGGCGGCGACCGTCTGGCGAGAGTCGCGGAGACACGCTAATGAGGCCGTCTCGCGTCATCTGCATCTGGTTACTGCCATCTGCATCCACGAGGTACACTTCTTTGTGTCCAGTCCGGTTGGCGACGAATCCGAGCCGCGAACCTGCGATTCCACGAACGCCGGTGATCGTTTCCACGATGTCATTGGCGAAGGCGTGCGCCTGAGCACGCGCCGACCCGCTGTACGAGCGCTCCAACAGCGAACGGCCGCCGCGCTCCAGCAGCAGCCCTCGCAGCGTGGCTCCCGAGGCCGCACCCGAAACCGAGAAGCTCCCCGTGTTCGGGCCGCCCACAGAAAACGCTCCGGAGAGTTGCAAATCCCGCTGCACTATCTGCGCGATTCCGGCTCCATCCTGCCCGCTAATCCCGTTGAGGCCGATGGCGACTTTATCGCTTTTGGTGATGGTGATTAACGGCGCCTCCTGTGCCAGGACGAAGCGCGGTGAGGCGAGCGAGAGCGCCACCAGTAGAACCGCAGGGAACGCGGCGCGGTTGGTTTTGCACAATTTAAAGGACTGACCTTCCATATGGTGTTTTGATGAAGTGAACCGAAAAGCTGCGGCTCATTATCGCAGGCAGCGACAGGTATTCGCCACTAATCTTTTTCCACACCGCTGTTCCAGTACTTCTGCATATCCGCTGCCGATGGTGTTTCCAAGGGGCGCACGACTCGGAACCCAAGAAATTGGGCGTCAGTATGATACCAAACGCTCTTGGGAAACTGCGGGTCCTGGATTTTCCAGTCTGGATCCGAAAAGCGCCGTGCCGCGATGCGGAGTTTTTCTGCGGAATCATCATCCCAAGCGCCACCACGAGCGACATGCGGATAAGGTTTGGTTGCGACAACCCAAGGGTTTTTCGCTGCGCCTGAGGCGTAGGCATCGGGGGAATACTGATCCAGCGTCCATTCCATGACGTTGCCCAAAATGTCGTGCAGTCCCCAATGATTGGGCTTTTTGCGTCCGACCTTCTGGTACTTACCGTCGCTGTTGTTGCCCCACCAGCAGTACTCATCCATAGGCGCGGGATCATCGCCCCAGAAGTAAGCCGTACTGGTTCCAGCCCTCGCCGCGTATTCCCATTCCGCTTCGGTCGGGAGGCGGTAAAAGTGGCCGGTTTTTGCGCTCAACCATTCGCAATATTTATTGGCGGCGTGTTGAGTCATGGAGATGGCGGGGAAACCGTCCTTGCCCATGCCGAAACTCATTTCGACGTAGGGTTGCGTGGGGCGTCCGCTCGCATCAGTGAGCTCATTCAACTTTGGATCCACTTTGTAGCCGAGTCTAATACGCTTTTCTTCAGTAGGATACATGAAGAGCTCGAACTCGTTCCATGTGACTTCACATTTGCCCATCCAAAATGGGGCGATCTGCACGGGACGCTGCGGTCCCTCATCCGCACTGCGGCCAGATTCGCCTTCCGGACTGCCCATTTGGAAAGTGCCGCCGGGGATAATCACCAAATCAAAGGCGACATCGGTGCCGGGAATCTTTTCGGCGTAGGGCTGCATCGCAAGCGGCGCGATGACAGGAGACTCGGCGACGATTTTTTTGTGAATGTCTTTCACAAGCACGGTCTCATCGACTTTCGGCACGTCGTCTTTTTTCCGGGACACCATCTTGATGCCGTCGGGCCACACCGCTCCTTCGTCGATCCAATCGCGGACAAGGTCGGAGGTCGCCTTGGGCAATGGACCGCCTTTTTTCTTTGGGGGCATGAGAAGATCGTCATCCTCGGGAAGCACCATGGTGGTGTACATGGAACTTTTGGCAGACTTGCCGGGGACGAGGGCGGCACCATTATCTCCGCTGGTAGTGGCTTGCTGGAGAGTGTCTAGACGGACGCCTCCTTTCACATTGCCTTCTCGGTGACAGGACAAACAGTTGTTCTCCAGAATGGGCTGTATGTCTTTAACGAAGTCCACCGCAGCACTTGCCTGATGGGCTGCGCTGAGGCCGGCTAGACTGAGGAGGGCGGTGATTTGGAAGGCAGGTTTCATCTCGGGAACAGTGTGGGCTAAGTTGAGTGGGAGAAGTCAAGCGGTGCTGCGCTCTGGCTTGGCGGAAAGGTCTAATGGCGAGTCGCGAAAAAAACTCGTCCTTCTCTCCTGGGACCGCGGAGCCCCAGCTCCGCTTTGACGCTCCAAAAACTCAGACAGTCACGGCGGAGCTGGGGCTCCGCGGTCCCAGGTGCTGAGGTATTTGAATCATCCATAAACCTTAACGAGATGGGATAATAGCGAGGCGCGAAAAAAGTTAGGAAGGATCTAGGGGATAGCATTAATTCGAAGGCGTCGGAACGGCTCCCTCCGCCTTGCTCTTCAACTGTTCGCCCCAGCCCAAAACCCGCGCCTTGGCTCCGGCGGCCTCAGCTTCGGGAATTTGCCCGTTGCGAACATAAAAAAGCGAGAGGCTGGACCACGCCAGTTGATCCTCCGGGCGCAACGTCACTGAGCGCAGACCTGCCTCGATGGCTTCCGGAAAGCGGCCCAGTTTCATGCACGCCATTCCGAGAGCGTGCCACGCCTCGAAGCACGCCACGTCTAACTCCGTGCAAGCCTTGTACTTCTGTTGAGCCGCATCCAACTCGCCCAGGGCAAGATCGCCGTTGGCGTCGTCGAATAAGGCCTCCAGTTCGGGAGTCATCGTTGCGTTACGGTTGCGCAAACTCTAACCCAGCGGCGGCGCGTTGGCGTTCCACCCATTCGCTTAAAAGTCCGTCGGTGCGTTGGGATTCCAACATGGGAAGGATGTTGGACTTTTCCTTTTCCAAATTTGCGGGGTCAATGGGAAGTCGTTTGGTGACATGGACCAACAGCGTGTCGGCCGCGCCTTCTACTGGCGTGCTTGTCTGCCCGACCTTCAACTCGGAAGCGGTGCTTTGAATCAATTTGGCGTCGGTGATTTTGAGCTCGGTGTCGGAGCGGGAAAACGCCTCGAGTGTTTCCGCCTTGTAACCAGCGGCTTGTGAGGCATCGGCAAACGACTTCCCAGCCTTCAGGGATTCTTCCACCTGTTTGCGGACATCTGCAGCCTTGAGCGAAAGTGTTTCGCGCACGCGGTCGGCCTTGAGACTTTCAACGAGCTTGGGCTTGGCCTCTGCAAGCGGGAGAGGGTGGGATTCTTCAACGGAAAGCAGACGCAAAATGAAGTAACCTTTTTCCGTTCCAATTGTGTCCGAAACAGGCTTTTCAGAGGTCAGCTGGAAGGCGGCCGCAGTCACCTTGGGCTGGTTGGAAAGCATTTCGAGGCGCTCGCCTCGGGTGAAAAGCGCGGTGGTCTTGAGTTCAACGCTGAACTTTGTAGCGACTTCTTCCAGTTTTGCCTCCGGGACAAGTGCTGCTGCGGCGAAATCGTCCGCTTTGTCAGCCACTTTTTGCATTTCCTCGGCGGTTGCAGGAGCGACTTCTTTTTCCTTCGTGGGGAGGGGAAAGAAGGCGAACTGGACGGAGCGTTTTTCGGGAGTTTTGAGGTTTTCCTTGCGCGCTTCGAAGGCGGTTTGCACCTCTTCATCAGTAATTTGCACCGTCTTTGCGATGGCGTCCTTGGGGATGCGCACGACGGAGGCTTCCAGTTTTTGGAAGCGCTGTTCATAGGCAGCGAGCAATTCGTCCGGAGATGGCGAGGAGGTGGCACCGAGCATGTCGCGGATGGTTTGCAGACGCAGGGAGTCGCGTATGATGTCTTCCAAGTGCGAGGAATTCATTCCGCGAGGCATGAGTTCAGCCTGGACGGTGGTGAGGTAGCGCGAGTGATCGTATTGGCCGTTGGACTGGAAGGCGGGGAGGCGGCGGATGGCGTCGGCGATTTGCGCCTCGGTGGGTTGGATGCCTAATTTGTCTGCCATGTGCCTTAGGACAATGGTGTTCCAGACGTAGTTTTCAGTCACTGCTCCCATGGTGCGCGCGTTTTGGGAGAGGGGAATGATCAGGTCGAACATGCCGAGTCTGCGGCAGATTTCAAACTGGCGCCCGATGTTGCGGTACTCGTGGGGCAGGACGCTGCGGTCGTAGATGGTGGCGATTTTGTCAGAACCGAGTTTGTCCAGACGCGTGCCCGGGCCTCCGTAGAGAATGACGAAGGCGATGATGACGAAAACAGTGAGTGCGATCAGCAGGGGTTGCTGAAACCGGCGAAAGATGTTGACCATGGCTGGGGCGGTATAAAGAGCGTGGAAGATGAAGGGTGGGGGCTTGTCTCGCAATCTGTTTCTCTGTGCTTTTGCGCTATTCGTTCTACAATGCACTGTGTGAAGCCGCCCCGCTCTTTGCCCCGCCCTCGTCCGGATCGCTTGCTGGGCGAGTTTTTTCGGCATCTTGAGTTTGAGCGCAACGTGGCCAAGCGCACGCTCACCAACTACCGGCACGCTCTGGAAAAGTTGCGGGCGTCCCGTGAGGACCTTCCTGGTTGGCTGCAACTAAAGCCGGACGATTTCCGGCGCTACCTTATGCGCCTCGCCGCCGAGGGACTGGCCAAGCCGACCGTACGCTTGCACTTCGCCGCATTTCGCACCTTTTACAAATTCCTGACCGAATATCACGCCCTGGAGCAGAATCCGCTCCAGCAGGTGCAACTTCCCAAGCTCGGGCGAAAGCTGCCCTTCGTTCTTACCCCTAACCAGATTGACGAGCTGCTCGGCGCACCCTTGCGCGTCCCCAAGCAAAAACAGGCTCCCGAATGGATGCCGCAGCGGGATGCAGCGATTTTGGAGCTCTTTTACTCCAGCGGCCTGCGTTTGTCGGAGCTGGCGGGGCTAAACGTTGCGGAAGTCGATCCGTATTCGGAATCCGTGAGGGTGTTAGGGAAGGGGCGCAAGGAGCGAGTGGTGCCTGTGGGGGCTCCGGCGCTGGTGGCCATCCAGAAGTACAGGCAGGCGGCGCGGGTGGAGGCGGGGCCGCTATTTTTGAACAAAAGCCGCAAGCGCATCGGGGTGACGGCGATATGGGCGCTACTGAAGCGTTATTTGCGGCATACGAGCATCCCGCTGGAGGTGAGCCCGCACAAGCTGCGGCACTCGTTTGCGACGCACTTGTTGGATGCGGGGGCGGATTTGCGCAGTGTGCAGGAGCTTCTGGGGCACGCGAGTCTGTCGACGACTCAGATTTACACGCATGTGAGCATAGAGAGGTTACGCAGCGCGTATGATGACGCGCATCCTCGCGCCTGATGCGTGGTGAGGCTTATTATTTTTCACTCAAATTAAAGTTTTCGTAAGTTCTTAGAGGAGACGTGCGGTGAGTGTAAAAAAGTTGTCATAAAAGATGGCCTTTTTTGGGGGAAATGCTGATCATCTCCTAAGGCAAACCCCTACCACTAGGCTAGGGGCAAGCCGCTCAAGGGTCCCCTACCCATGAAACCCCGATTCCCCCACGTTCTGCGAACCGCCCCAGGTTCAGTCAAGAACCGCCCGCTCCACCTCGGAGCGCGCGTTTTGCGACCTCGTGTGAAGTCGTTTGGCGCTGCCGGAGGGAAGGCACGCCGTCGTCTTAAGGAAGTCGCCTTGTTGCGTTTGCGCCGCAGTCGGACGGGTCGCGTGGCGGAAGTTACCGAGGCGGTTCAGGATTACGGGCCGCAGGAGGTGTTCCGGCTATTTCCGTGGCTCACGCGCTTTGTGGCTGCGTGGTCGTTGCTGGCATTTTTCGCGACGGATCTTCCCGTGCGCGCGGCGGTAACGGCGTGGAATGGGGGGGGTTCGGATTTGCTTTGGACGACGCCGGCGAACTGGGTGAGTGGTGTGCCCGGGGCTTTGGACATTGGAAGCGTTACTGCATCAAATGTCAGCGGTGGAACAATTTACCTCAATGGTGATACATCTGTTTTGGGGCTGGCTGTTACGGCGGGAACTGCGACGAGTACGAGCCTTTTGGGAGGTGCGTCTGGTGCCGTAACCGCCAACACACTGACGCTGGGAACTTCCGGCATCAGCGTGCTCGCTGGCGCTGGGACGGTGACGGTGGGCACGAGCGTCACTGTCGCTGTGACTGGCGATACGCCGCTGAATGTCGCCTCAGGTTCGACGCTGAACTTGCTGACGCCAATTTCAGGAACGGGCAGCCTGCTGGAGACTGGCGGCGGTGTGGTGCGTCTGGGGGTGAGCGGCGCTTCGAGCGTGGGGACGCAGGTGGGCGACATTACGGTGGACAACGGGGTGCTCGTCGTGAAGTCGCCGGGCGCGTTGGGGGCCGCAAACAACACGGTGTCCGTCAACGGAGTGAATGCGTCCGGGTTCAACGGCGCGATGGTCATTCTCGAGGGCGGCACGGGCCAGACGTACACCCAGAACTTCACGCTCGTCGGGCGTGGCGCCACGGTGAATAGCGGCGGCGCGGCGTTGTTGTCGTTGGGAAATAACGTCCTGAGCGGGAACATCCAGTTCGGTAACCCCACAACAGCTTCCGCGCTCGCATCCGGTTACGGAAACCTGACAATCAGCGGTGCGGTCAATTTGGGGTCTGGCCAGGCTCTCGTGATTTATGGAAACGGTAACACCGTAATTTCCGGTTTGGTGAGCAGTCAGGAACTCTCAAATGACCGTCTGATAAAGCAAGGCCAGACCGTTGGAACGACGCTCTGGTTGCAAAACACTAATAACGCGTTCCTGTCTAGTGTTCGTATTGATTCCGGGTTCCTGCGCGTGAGCGACGGGCGTGCGCTTGGGCTGAATTCGACGACTACCTCGATGCAGGCCAGCGGAGGCGTTTTTGAAATCCGCGCGGATGCTGCGACGCTGGCGAGCAGTGTGACGAACTTTGCGTCTAAGGGGTTGACTGTGGCTGGGGCGAACACGACGGGCTCCCTGTTTTTAGATCGGGCGGTGGGTGGTTTTAGTATTGCGCAAACCGTTGTTATTAATAATTTTACTACTGGAAGCTCTAACAGGACGCTAAGCATATCCAGTAGGGATGGGTACGGGGCAACGCTTGGAACGGTTGGAACCGCTTTTACAGCGGGAACCACTGGAGGAAACTGGAACATCACAAACAATGCCACCGGACTGGTTACGATCAACGGCGTCGCACCAATCGGGGGAAACGATGCCTTCCGTATGTTGTACATTCAGGGTAGCGGGGACACCGTTTGGAATGGCACAGTCTCTTCTACGGTCGCTAACGGCTACCTGACTGGCCTAGGCAAATCCGGCCAAGGTCTCGCAATCTTTACCGGTACTACTGCTGGCGCGGGAGTGAACGGCATCGCCAAAGTGGATGGCGGGATTTTGCAGATTGGAACCTTTGCGGTGCTGAGCGACCCGATCGCGCAGTTGAGCGGGATTCAGCTCGGGAATACGACTACCACCACTGGCGGCCTGAACTACGCGGGAACTTCGGGTGAGACGACGACGAGAATTGTTAGTATGGCGGGAACCACCGGCAATGCGCTGATTTTCGCTAACCAGTCGGGAAGTGTGCCATTGGTGCTGGCAGGAGGCGTTGTGGCCGGCGGGTCTGGTGCGAAGGCGTTGTTGTTGGGTGGGACTAGCGTGGGCGGCGGCTCGATCACGACAATGATCAGCGAATTGGGCGGATCCACCGCGCTCTTTAAGTCTGACACCGGCACTTGGGTTTACGCTCCTGCGATCACTGGAACAATCAGCGGGGGTACAACGACGACCTCGTTGGGTTCTAGCACCAACATAGGCACGTTAACTGTCACAAGCACCTTGGGAATTTACCCCGGAATGAATCTGACCGGCACGAACTTTAGTGGTATTGTTACGGCCATTCAGGGGAACACTCTCTGGCTTTCCACTAACAACAACGGGACCACGGCGGTCACCGCCGGAACCCTCGTGACCTTCGGTTCCCTTTCCTCCTTCTCTGGCAACCTGACGCTCACTGCTGGGACGATGCGCTTGCAGGCGGTGTCGGCGGCTAGCGATTTGCTCAGCGGCACGGCGCAGGTCATTTTTAACCAGGACACCGCCGCTCCCGGATTGGGCCGTCAAAATGCGGGCGGGCGTTTGGAATACGTCGCGTTTGGAGGTGCAAGCGTAGAAAACGCGGGTTCGCTGGTGGCCACGGCTGGTTTGGGCGTAGTGGCGTTGACGGCTGGCGGGACGTTGAACTTCGGTAGTCTTGGGGCGCGAACCGCTGGAGCGATGGTCGACTTCCAATCGGGAAGTGGACGCATCAGTTTTACGGCGAACCCCTTCGTGAATGGTCTGTTGGGGACTTTGGGTGGTGCGTTCACGGTGAATGGACTGGATTTCGCTGGGACGCTGGCGGGAGGCACGATCACAGCGGCGACCACTTCGTCCTTCGTGGCCTCGGGTGGTTCGGCTGCGACAAACTATCTCCTCGCTGGGGGTTCCACCACTTCAGGCACGCTTGCCTTTAACTCGTTGAAAATCACGGGCACCGGCACCCTCGCTTTGGGAGGAACGCTGTCGCTGGCTTCGGGCGGGTTACTGTTTGATAACTCGACGGGGGCCTACACGATTTCCGGCGGTTCGTTGGGCGCG
>Ga0114967_10000320_pt1 | contig 40359 bp, 31 predicted proteins | sample M_130628_MF_Meta_FD_92639 | JGI IMG/M metagenome (GOLD analysis project Ga0114967, IMG submission 92639) | Freshwater microbial communities from Lake Montjoie, Canada to study carbon cycling - M_130628_MF_MetaG | ecosystem: Environmental > Aquatic > Freshwater > Lake | place: Lake Montjoie... | reverse complement strand
ATGTACACCTCTTCGCTGTCCACCATGTGAAGTACTTGCCGCATGCTAGGTTCTTCTTTCCAAAAAGCGCAGTGAACTTCCTTAAAGATACCCATGCGGAGAATGGCTTCCGCGTGGTCGAAGGTGGGGGCGCTTGAATCCGGGTTGACGGTGGAGCCGTGGCCGACGAGAAGCAGCGCGCTGTTGGGCTTGTGCAGCATGACGTTAGTTTAGTGAAAATGGTCGTGGAAAAGGAAGCCGAACTCGTCGTCTTATTTTTCTTCCAAGTTGTCGTCCACGGCTCCGAGAGCCACGCATGCGTTAATTCCACCGAAACCAAACGCATTATTGAGTGCGTATTTGATCTTCGCTGGGCGTGCGCCATTAGGAACCACGTCGATGGCGCAGTTTGGATCCGGCGTGCGATGATGAAGGGTGGGCGGGAGCATCTGCTCCTGAATTGCCAGAGCGCAAAGCACCATCTCAATGGCTGCCGTCGCGCCTAGAGGATGCCCCGTAATGGCCTTGGTGCCGCTCACTGGTGGTGGATTAGACCCAAAGACCGCCTCGATGCAGGCGGTTTCGTTGGCATCGTTCATCTGTGTGCCACTGGCATGCGCGTTGATATAGCCGATAGCTTCCGGTTGCAGGTCCGCATCGGCGAGCGCGTCCCGAATGCAACGGATGACCGATGCGCCTCCAGGCAGGGGGGAAGTCATGTGGTACGCCTCGTTGTTGAGTGCATAGCCCAGAACCTCCGCGTAGATGTGGGCGCCGCGTCGTTTGGCGTGTTCGTATTCTTCAACCACAAGACAGGCGGCGCCTTCGCCCATTACAAAACCCTGCCGGTGAAGGTCAAATGGCTGGCAGGCGTGTGCTGCTGGTTCCTCATTCCAACGACTCATCGTTTTGATAAAATCAAAAGCGCCGTATGTCAGCGGACAGAGCGAGGCCTCCGCAGCCCCCGCTACCATTACATCTGCAATATCGTCACGAATATATCGAAGCGCCTCCCCTACAGAAACAGCGCCGCTCGCGCAGGAGTTTGAATTCGTTGTTCCCGGTCCGCGAAAGCCGCACTCGATCGCTATGTTAGAATGTGCGGAACCACCAAACACCGTAAGTGCGAGGGTTTGATTTACCGCTTTTGGTCCGCCGGCGATAAATGCAGAGTGTTCTTTTTCCGCGTGGGCGATGCCCCCAAGCGCAGTGCCAAAAGAGACACCCACCCTGTCCTGCGGAACCTCCTTGCTCCAAGGCAGACGCGCGTCTTCCAATGCGAGTAACGCCGAGGCCACCGCGAACTGAGCGTACCGATCCAGTCGCTTTAATCGGTGGGGCGGAAAAAAGCGCTCGGGATTCCAGTCCTTGATTTCTGCGGCATGATGAGCGTGGAGCTTGGAAGTATCAAAAAAAGTAACCCGACCAATTCCGCTTCTCCCCTCGAGAACTGCCTGCCAGAGGGCGTCTTTACCGATACCGACGGCCGTGATTGGGCCTAGACCGGTGATGACTGCCCTGCGTTTTTTCGTGTTGGAGCCACTCATTATTGAGCCTCTAATAACAGCTTGAAGCGTGCAAGAGTTTTACGGGCAACAGGTTCAATGAATCCAAAACGCAGCACCGGCTCCATCAGCCACGCCAGTGCTTGGAAACGAAAACGGAGCTCATGCAAAATTTCTACCTGCGTCCCTTCGGAAACCGGAGTCAACGTCCAGACCACCCTCATGCCTTTGGTGAAGGCGGCTGTGTGTTCAAAGTGGAGCTCGAGTGTCTCTGGGTTGCTGTAGTATAGCGCCCGCCAAGTCGCAGGAAACCAGCCGCCGACCGCTGACATCTGGAGGTGCAACTCATTCTGCCTAGGTGTTACAGTGAGTTCTTTAATCTCACGCACAAAGCGATAATGAGGCAAAAATTCCGGCCAACGAAGCAGTTGGCTCACCATGGAGAAGACTTTCTCTTTTGGCGCATGAATCAAAATTGTGGAGGTAGAGTGCACGTTGGTTGGAGCCTAGCCCAATCCGAGGCTGCGTCTAGTCGCGCGTTGGCACTCCGGCAGGGACGAGAATGGCGTCTTTCATTCCGTGAAGGATTTTTTTATCTGGAGGACAGAGTGTGGCCAGGGCGCCTGCGAGCGTTGGTTTTTCGCCCAACGCAAAGTAGTAGGGACACAGTCTGACTTTGCAAGGGAAGGGAACGATCGCACCGGAGCGCTCTTCGTACACGGGGTGAGTGAAGGTTTTTGGTTTGTGAAAGCGTTGCGCCAGATACGGTTGATCTGGGAAAGAAAGGAGAGCCTTTTCAACGGCATCCTTCCACACGGACTGCGGTTCATCAGCCCCAATGATCACGCTACGCGCGCCCCATGCTAATTCCGAAAAACCGCTGGCCTTAATTACCAACTCCCGTTCCTTCTGACTAAAATCGCTCAGCTCGCGAAAGTCATGAATTCCAAGCCCTGGTATTTCAGCGTGTGGAGGTAGCGGTTGGGGATCGAGTACCCACGAGCGCGGAATCACTTTTTGCAAAGCAAGGTAGTGCCGCTCAGTGAGTGCGCGCCTCCAATACTCCCGCAGGGGGCGCATCCAGAAAAGGGCGAACCAAAGCTTTTCTTCCAAGAAAGGTTTGAAGGGCGGGGTAATGGTTGATGCGCCCTCGAGTACAGCCCGCTGGAGCCTGTCGACTTCTGGGATATTTTCGAGGTCAAACAGCTCGAAGAATCGGTAGGTAGCTGCCGCGCGGTCTGTTCGATTGCCATAAGACTCTGCGTCGCACACACGTTGGCCAGTGCGCTTTGCGAGCCATTCCATTTCTGGTCGGTAAGTCTGCGCCTCGCGCGAGACGAGTATGTCGCCGCTGGGAACGAGTTGGGCGAAGGCCTCCAGCATCCCATTTGCGCCACCGACGACGTGAGCCCCTGCCTCCGAATAAATTTCGTTGAGCCAAGCAGTGAGCCCGATGCCACCTGGAATGGAGTCCAACTCGCTCAGGATAAAACCGTCTTGGGTCAGAATAATGTCCGGACGAAGGATTCGCGGCAAATGGTGTCGGAACGCTTTGGCGCGGCTGAATTCGACAAGCTCCGTCGGCTTTCCTTTGTCGAGCAGCTCTGCGATCCACGCCGGTTGGCGGCCCGAGGCAGAGAGCGTGTACAGGTCATTGCACGCCTTTTGGAAAATCCAAAGCCGCTCCCCGAGAGCCCCCAATTCCTGATGAAGTGTCTCAGTGAGCGGGAAGGGAGTTGGGGATAGGCGCCACGATTTACCCGCAAATAAACCAGATTGAGGAAGCGCGTTTTGGAGCGTCTCCAGAGCAACGAAAGGCTCGTGCATCACGCCAGCCTCTTTAACGCTTCGCGCACCAATTCGTCGGAAGGAATCTCAACGCCCGGGCGTGCCTCGGTTGCCGATTGCACCGCCTTTTGGGCGTCGGTCTGCTTGTAACCCAGTGCAATCAGCGCGAGAACTGCGTCGTTCATTTCCAACGCACGGCCAGTCGGCGCATGTGTGGAAGATGCTGCTTCCCAAGCCGCGGCGACTCCGACTTTGTCCTTCAACTCGACGAGGATACGTTCCGCAGTTTTTTTTCCAATGCCCTTCACTTGCGAAAGTGTTTTGGTGTCGCCGGCCACCACCGCGGCCTTGAAACTAGTCACCGAAACGCCGCTTAGAACATCCAGCGCAGTTTTTGGGCCGATCCCTGACACGTGGTTTATCAATAAACGGAACAGGTCTCGCTCAGCGCTGGTTGCGAACCCAAAAAGCACATGGGCGTCTTCCCTGATTTGGAGGTGGGTGAGAAGTTGGAGTCTAGTTCCTGGGGCTGGCAATTTATCGTAGCTGGAGAGGGGGATGGAAACGTGGTATCCAACGCCATGCACGTTCAAAACCACATGAGTGGGATACGCCTCGGTCAGGACTCCTTCCAAAAAGGTGATCATGCGTGCAAGGATTTAGCGCGGCTCACACGAAGGCAAGCTCTCCGACGAATCCTCATGGGATTGCCCTTGATTGCTCCAGCCCATGGTCTGCTTGCTGCCGATCCTGATTGGCGTATTTGGTTGGAGGGGAGGTTTATGGCGCCACAAGTTCACTCCCCAGTGGAGGGAGCCAAGCGGAGTCTGCTTTGCGCTGGGCGTTGGGACGGAACCCAGTTGGTTTCTTTCACGCGTCTTCAATGGTTGGAACTGGGAATGAGCTGGGTGCAGTTGGAGAATTTCACGAAGAGAGCTTCGGCGCAGGATTTGGCGCAATGCTCTGTGAGTTTCAAAAGGGATAAACGGCAGGTTATCGAATACGCGGAAGTTCGATGTGAGCTGCCGCTGGTGGCGTCTGCGGTGCTCGCGTCGGAGGTTGCCACTCGCTTTTCGGAGACGTTGGGCGACGTGATTCAGCTCGCGGTGCCCAACCGGCACAAGGCGTTCGTTTTTCCACAACTTGGTTCGGATCTGAACCGCCACTCTGACCTTGTGTTAAACGCCTATCGAGACGGCGCCTATCCGGTCAGCGTGGAGCTCTTCGAGTTGCGCAACGGGATTTTGCGAGGTGCCGGGATTTTTGAAAGGCCGCATTAAGCACTATGGGCCAGCAAGTTCAGCGCACGTTGTGTTGAACCATTCTATCGACTTCGTGATTTCAGCAACAGAGTCCTCCCAGTTGAACTCGTATTCGACGCAGATCGCGCCGTGAAACTTTTGTCGCTTCAACTCCGCAAGCATACCCTTTGCGTTGCTGATCCCAGAACCCCAAGGAACATCGTGTCCCGAAAGCTCTGCCTTATCCAAATCTTTAAAGTGTAGGGCGATGACTCGGCCTTCTAATTTCCGAAGTGATTCCACTGGGTCCAGGCCCGAGCGCACCCAGTGGCCCACGTCAGCGCACGCCCCCAGCAGCGGACTGCGCCCAGCAACGGCGGCGGCAACGGTTTCTGGGTTCCAGTAAAAGCTCTTGGGGCCGGGATGATTGTGGATAGCGACTTTGATGTTGTACTCCTTCGCGAGCTTCTCCACCACATCCATCACGGGCCCAAGTTCTTCCGTCTTGCCGTGCACTTCCGGTTCCGCCACAAGCACGTTGATTCCCATGCGTTTTGCGCCTTCAAAAATCTTACGGGTTTCCGCTTCGTCCAGCACCGGCTTGACCACTCCCATGTTGAGGAAAGTCGGGGAAATACCCTTTTCCTTCATGCGAGTTTGGATGTCGGAAAATTCTTTCTCCGTGAGGGTTATCGTGGGCGACTTAGTAAATTTTCCATCCGCTTGCGCCACGTTGACATTCCCCGAGACGCTCATGTGCTTGGCTCCGACTGCGGCAGTCTTGTCTATGGCATCGAGGAGTGAAAACTTCTGGAATGTGTAGGAGTGGACGGCCAGAGTGAATCCAAGTTTTTCGGCGGGCGTTTCAGCCAGAGCCGTAAAGGCGAGGGAGAAGAAGGCGGCGATTTTAACGATGTTTTTCATGGGGGATTAGACTGATGAGCGGGGGGGCGAGCTTTACAGCACGGCCTTCGGAATGCAGTCAGAATTTTAACGCAGCGTCCCAAGCTCAAAGCTCATCAAGAGGGATGTCTGATTCTCACCAAAAATTGACATCCCCCTGTGGTTCCGCCGCGTGGTAGAAGAAATTATGAAGATTCTCCGCCGCTTTCTATCCGTATTTCTTGTCCTTGGTGCTTTGGTGAGTCAGGCCAGCAGCGCGGAAGCTGACCCCACTAATCTCCATGTTCTTTTCCTAGGTCACGCCAGTCCGCATCATAATAGTAACCTCTATTATCCAATTCTGCGTGAGGCTCTTACTTCCAAGGGTGTGGACTTCGAGTATGCCACAACTGTGGATTCGCTTAACACAGACAACCTAAAAAAATTCGACGCCGTTCTTCTCTACGCAAACCACGGAAAGATTTCCCCAGAGCAGTTTTCCGCGCTCAATGAGTTTGTGGAGAGCGGACACGGCTTTGTCCCGGTACACTGCGCAAGCGCTTGTTTTGGCAACAGTCCGGATTTTATCAAATTAGTGGGCGGTCGTTTTAAGAGTCACAAATCGGGAATTTTTCGTGCGAGTATTGTGCAACCGGATCACCCAGTGATGGCGGGCTTTTCGGAGTTTGAAACGTGGGACGAAACTTACGTCCACGCCGATCACAATGCGCAGGGGCGGACTATTCTGATGGAACGAGTCGAGGCAGATATGCGTGAGCCTTGGACATGGGTGCGCGACCATGGAAAGGGGCGGGTTTTTTATACCGCGTCCGGTCACGACGAACGCACCTGGAACGACCCCGGTTTTCAAAAGCTGCTCCTTAACGGTATCGTGTGGTCCGTCGGCGAACCGCGCCGCGCTGAATGGGAGTTGATGCGCAAAAAGTAAGGGCCGTTATTCTGCTCGGCCTGCCCGCTTGAAGAATGAGCTTCGCGCGCCGCTCTTGAGTGCATTAGAAACATGGTGCTGAGGTGTTTATTTCGACAGTTTGACCTTCGTCGCAACAAGAGAACCACTTAGCGACAGAGCTTGCACTCGGGAAGGAACTAAACTAGTCACCCAGTGCCTGCCAGCAACGGCCAAGAAAGCCTGCGTCAAAACGGCTTTGCTTCCGCTGCGGAACGGTTCCCTTCTGCAAAACTCTCTGCGAAATTTACTTAAACCGACCCGAGGAAAAATACATGTCAACCGAAGCCAAATGCCCTTTTAACCACGCTGCCGGAGGCGGCACTTCGAATTTCGATTGGTGGCCGAACCGCTTGAAGGTCGAGCTGCTCCACCAGCACTCTTCCAAGTCCAACCCGATGGACGAAGACTTCAACTACGCTGAAGAGTTCAAGAGCCTCGACTTGGCGGCTCTTAAAAAAGATCTCGCAGCTTTGATGACTGACTCGCAGGAATGGTGGCCTGCAGACTTCGGTCACTACGGGCCGTTTTTTATTCGCATGGCCTGGCATAGTGCTGGCACCTATCGCACGGGCGATGGTCGTGGCGGCGGGGGCAGAGGCCAGCAGCGCTTCGCTCCGCTAAACAGTTGGCCGGACAATACGAACCTGGACAAGGCACGGCGGCTTATCTGGCCAATCAAGCAAAAGTATGGACGGAAGATTTCCTGGGCCGACCTAATGATCCTCACGGCGAACGTCGCCCTAGAAACCATGGGATTTAAAACGTTCGGTTTTGGAGGCGGCCGTGAGGACGTTTGGGAGGCAGACAAGGACGTCTATTGGGGCACCGAGAAGACTTGGTTGGATGACAAGCGCTACACGGGCGACCGTAATCTCGAAAATCCCTTGGCAGCAGTCCAGATGGGGCTCATTTACGTCAACCCAGAGGGGCCGAATGGCAATCCCGATCCGGTGGCCTCCGCGCGGGATATTCGCGAAACCTTCGCCCGCATGGCGATGAATGATGAAGAGACCGTCGCCCTCATTGCCGGTGGCCACACCTTCGGGAAGACCCATGGTGCGGGCCCGGCGTCGCATGTGGGACCCGACCCTGAAGCGGCTGGGCTTGAGGAACAAGGCCTCGGCTGGCGCAATAGCTTCGGCACTGGCAAGGGCGCTGATACGATCACGAGCGGCTTGGAAGTGACGTGGACTTCGACGCCTACAAAGTGGAGCAATGGTTACTTAGAAAACCTGTTTGCCTACGACTGGGAACTCACAAAGAGCCCCGCAGGTGCGCAGCAGTGGACGCCGAAGAATGCGGCAGGTGCCGGCACTGTTCCGCACGCCCACGATCCTTCAAAGAAGATCGCTCCCTCCATGTTGACCACCGATCTGGCTCTGCGTTTCGACCCAGCATACGAAAAAATATCCCGCCGCTTCTTGGAGCATCCCGATCAGTTTGCCGACGCCTTCGCGCGTGCGTGGTTCAAGCTAACTCACCGTGACATGGGTCCTCGCACTTGCTATCTCGGCGCGGACGTTCCGGCCGAAGAGCTTATCTGGCAGGACCCCATTCCCGCGCTCGACCATCCTTTGATTGAGGCTCAGGATATCGCTTCTCTCAAGGGCGAGATTTTGGCGTCGGGTCTAACTGTATCAGAGTTGGTTTCGACGGCTTGGGCGTCAGCCTCAACCTTCCGCGGTTCGGATAAGCGCGGCGGTGCCAATGGTGCCCGCATTCGCCTCGCTCCGCAGAAGGATTGGGCTGTGAACCATCCCGTTGAGTTGGCGAAGGTGATCGCGAAATTGGAAAGTATCCAACTCGCTTTCAACAACTCGCACTCCGGCGGAAAGAAAGTCTCGCTGGCAGACTTGATCGTTTTGGGCGGATGCGCAGCGGTTGAGCAGGCCGCGAAAAATGCAGGTCATGAGGTGACGGTTCCTTTCACTCCTGGACGTATGGACGCCTCGGCGGAGCACACCGACGTCGCATCCTTCTCCGTCCTAGAGCCCATTGCAGACGGTTTCCGTAACTACCTGAAGTGCCAGTACACAGTTTCTTCTGAGGCGCTGTTGGTCGACAAAGCACAATTGCTGACCCTTACCGCACCGGAAATGACGGTGCTCATAGGTGGCATGCGCGTTCTAAAGACCAACGCCGGGGCGACGCAGCATGGCGTCTTTACCAAACGACCTGAGTCACTCAGTAATGACTTTTTCGTGAACCTGCTCGATATGAGCACGGAATGGAAACCCGTATCGAGGGACGCCGACGTGTTTGAAGGTCGTGACCGTAAAACAGGTGAACTCAAATGGACCGGCACTCGCGTGGACCTCGTTCTCGGTTCAAATTCTGAGCTCCGAGCAGTGTCTGAAGTCTATGGAAGTTCCGATGCAGAAGCGAAGTTCGTCCACGATTTTGTCGCGGCTTGGAACAAGGTCATGAATCTTGATCGGTTCGACCTTGCGTGATTAAGGCTTTGGCGTTGCGACAGCTTTGGTCGTCGCAACGCTGTCTGCTAAACTACTCAGGCAAAAACGCTTGCACTTTTTCAGTGTAAGCGTTTTTTCTTTTGAGTGCGTGACGGCACCGTTGTAAGTGAGCGAAACTTTTCGGCGTCCCACGCGGTGGAAGACTTCATAAACGGATGAAGACTTTTCGCTGGTACAGAAACCGAACCAGCAACACGGGTAATATCACCGCGACGAGCGCGATGACTAAACCGCCCATCCCTTTCACAACGTTCGCATCCAAAAATGCCTTCACGTCACCGCCGACAAAGCGGGCGGCGATGGCGTCGAAATCGAGTAGGTTCGCCGCCAAGTACGCCGCGAGTGCGTTTGAGCCAATCCACAAAAATGGCTGGCACCATTTCCTCCAGTTCCAGACATCCACCACGAGATAAAAAGCTCCCATCAGCATCGCCGAAAATCCGCTGGCGACCAAGCAGAACGACGGAGTCCAGATGCGCTTAATTACCGGAAGGTGCACGCTCCAAAGCTGTCCAAGTAGAAAACTTGCCGCGCCAACTCCAAGCAGCCAAGCGACCTTTTGGCGACCCGTCCAACGAGTGCTCGTCAGCAGCCAGCCCGCCATGATTCCAAACAAGGTCGTTGCCAGCGCAGAGATGGTGCTGAGCAGTCCTTCGTTGGTGTAGTAAAGATTCCGCTTCCGTCCCGGTAGCCATCGGAAGTCCACGTAGTGCGCCAGATTGTGTCCCTCCTCGAATGTACCCCTTACAGTTTCGGTGACACCGGCGAGGAGCACTGATGGAGCCTTCGCTTCGGTTTGACTCCCTTTCTTTCCAATGGTGCCATGCTCGAGGCGTACATCCGGGAACGGGACAAAGCTCAGCATGGCCCAATAGCTAATTAGACAGGCAGCGGCTGTGATGACGATGCCTCTGCGCGGAAGCCAGACGTAGAGTGATGCGGCGACGAGGTAGCACAACGCAATGCGCGGCAATACCCCGGAAACGGCTACGTCCGGCCACGCCCTAGACACTCCTCCGTAATAGAAAATTCCAATGCCAAAAAGCAGCAGGCTGCGTTTTACAATTCGCTTGATAGCACCCGTGCGTCCAGCGCTCGCAATCGTGCGCTCCAGAGACAGCACGATGGACACGCCGATGAGAAACAAGAACAGCGGAAAAATTCCGTCATAAAAGCGAAACCCAGACCACTCTGCGTGCTTGAGTTGTTCCACCACCGTTGAAAAGAAAGAGCCTCCCACCCCCAATGGTTCAAGAGCATGCGCTACCTGTTCGCCGCCAATGATCCAGAACATGTCAAACCCACGAAGGGCATCGACAGACAGTATTCGCGCCGCAGGAGTTGTTGCGGCGATGCGTTCCGGCTGGGGCAGAGAATCCAGCACAGGCTCTGGGCTAGACGTGTCAGTTGAGGGAGTTTGCTCGGGGGGAAGCATAGATTTGGTTCACCCGTTTACTCATTCGGGTTCTTTAAGTTAAACGTGTTGGTTTCGAAGAGGCATCTGGGGGCGTTGGATCGCTTCGAAGGCGCCGCTGCGCAATTTAGTGATCTACGGTTTCGTGCCCAAGTCGCAAAAGCGCAGCTTCGCTTTATCCCAGCATCAATTTTTACCGAGCTCAACTGCGACCGCACCTGAATGGCAAAATCCATTTGGGTGCGCAAGGCAACGGCGAAGAGGCTACGGCGTTTTGTCCAAAATTCAGTCTGCCACTTTGAGGGCTCGATGATGTCTCTGACTCACCAAAAATTTCGTGGGTTTTAAGAAATGGCTTTGCTGGAGACTTACTCAAGTCTTTGTTTGGAACTCCGCATGACTCATTCCGCCTCCGTTCACTCGCAACCCTACGGTTTTCTTTCCGATGGGCGCGCCGTCCAGCAGTTTGTGTTTCGCAACAAATCTGGCTTGGAAATGCGCGCCATTGAATACGGTTGCGTGGTGACCCATCTGTTTGTTCCGGACAGTTCCGGCGCGATGGCGGACGTGGTCTTGGGTTTGGATCGGTTGGAGGATTACGAGAAGAAGTCTCCATTTTTTGGCGCAGTGGTGGGGCGATTTGCGAACCGTATTGCTGGCGGTCGTTTCTCATTAGATGGTCACACGCACCAGCTCGCCACCAACAATTCTCCCGGCGGGCGTCCATGCGCTTTGCACGGCGGGGTGCGCGGTTTTTCCGAGGCGCTATGGCAGGGACACGTCGTTGAGGGGGCGTATGGTGAAGGCGTGGAGTTTGGTCTGGTAAGCCCCGATGGAGACGAGGGCTACCCTGGGAGGGTTGAATTAAAAGTGACCTACTGGCTCACGGACGATAACGCTTGGCGCATCGATTACACGGCGAGCTGCGACAAGGCGACCCCTTTGAATTTAACTCAACACGCGTTTTTCAATCTAGCAGGCGAGGGGAATGGTGATATTCTGGCTCACGAGCTGACTCTTTGTTCTGAGCACTTTACACCGGTAGATGAAGGGCTCATTCCGACTGGTGAGATCCGGTCAGTACGTTCAACGGCGCTGGACTTCACTACGCCGCACGCCATTGGAGCGCGGATTCATGCGAACGAAGAACAGCTTCTTTTGGGTCGCGGTTACGACCACAACTTTGTGCTGGACCACAGTCCGGGCCAGCTTGCGAAGGCCGCGACGGTTTTTGAGCCGAACTCGCGACGGATCCTGGACGTGTTCACCACCGAGCCAGGTCTTCAGTTTTACACGGGCAATTTTTTAGACGGGACGCTTTCCGGCAAATCAGGCGGTATTTATGGGGAGAGATCGGGGTTGTGCCTCGAAACGCAGCATTTCCCGGATTCCCCTAATCAGCCGACCTTTCCGAATACCATTTTGCGTCCGGGTGCGCTGTTCCAGAGCTCAACGGTGTATCAGTTTGGAGTGCAGTAAGAGGCGGCGTATTCCAGTGGGATAAAGACGGAGGTATATTCCGGATAGTGCGTTTTTGCTCGCTCCCACGGCCTTGGGTTTGCACGTTTAGCACTCCGTATGAATCCTGAAATCCGCGTTCGCTTCGCTCCTTCTCCCACCGGTTACCTGCATGTGGGCGGCGGTAGAACGGCCTTGTTCAACTGGTTGTTTGCCAGACATGGGGGAGGTAAGTTTGTATTGCGAATCGAGGATACAGATAAGGCGCGGAATACCCCCGAGGCGGTTGCTGTTATTTTAGATGGGTTGCGCTGGTTGGGCTTGGACTGGGATGAAGGTCCTGAGGTCGGTGGTGAACACGGGCCTTATTTTCAGTCGGAGCGGGAGGCGATTTACGAACGCTATTTTCAAAAGTTGCTGGCGGCCGGTTGTTTGTATGAAGACAATGGAGCTTGGCGTTTCCGTTCCAAACGCGAAGTCGTCACAGTTCATGACATCGTTTGCGGGAGCATCGCTTTCGATTTGTCGAATCCTGAGACACATCCCGACATGACAATCCGGCGACCGGACGGTTCCTGGATTTTTCATTTCGTGAACGTGGTGGACGATATCGAAATGAAGATCTCTCACGTGATCCGCGGTGAAGACCATCTTTCAAATACCCCGAAGCATCTCGAACTGTTTAACGCGCTCGATGTTCAGCCGCCAGCGTATGCTCACATCCCGTTGATCTTAAACAAGGACGGCTCCAAAATGAGCAAGAGGGATGCGGGAGCCAGTATTGCCGGATACGTCGAGGGCGGATTCCTCCCCGGAGCGGTGCGCAACTACCTGTCTCTGCTGGGTTGGTCACCGAAGGACAACCGCGAAGTGTTAGCGCTTGATGAGACGGTGCGCTTGTTTGATCTGGCAAAGGTGAACCGCAAGAATGCGCATTTCGATATTGAGAAGTGCCTCTGGTTTAACACTCAATACCTCCAGAAGACGTCTCCTGCGGAGCTCCGTATGCTGAGTCTGCCCTTTATCGAAAAGGCTGGTATTGCGGTGGAAACCCCAACCGCGTTGGATCCGGTGCTCGCTCTAGTGCGTGAGAAGGTGAAGACGCTTGCCGAGGTTCCAAGCTGGTTGGGCTACTTTTTCACGGAGGAATATCCGTTCGATCCCCAAGCTGTCACCAAGGCTTTTTCTACACCCGTCGCCTTTGAGCGTCTTGCCGCGCTCACTCTCGCATGGGGCGCCGTTGAGAGTTGGGACGCGGCAGCACTCGAGCTTTCCCTTAAGCAGGTGGCCGCTGATCTTAATTCGAAGCCGAATGAACTGCTTCTACCGACGCGTGTTGCAGTTTCAGGACGCGGCTCTGGGCCGAACCTCTTTCCGATGTTGGAGGTGCTGGGACGCGAGCGGACCTTATCCCGGTTGCGCCACGCGCACGTTATTCACGCTCCAGTAACCCAGTGATTCCGTGAAATCGAGCGAGCAATTATTTGGTCTTCGTGAGCTTCGGCAATGGTCTGGCAATGCCCCGATACAGCTCGCCGTGTTGGGCGATCCGGTGGCACATTCCGCGTCACCTCCGATGCACAACGCGGCGCTCTCGGCTTGCGGTTTTTCTCAGCGCTATGGCCGTTTGCACATCCTTCCCGAGGAGCTTTCCGAGGCGGTGCCCTTGCTCGGGCGGGCGGGGTTCGTGGGCGTGAACCTAACCATTCCGCACAAGGTGGCAGTTCTTCCAATGGTGGATGTGCTTGATCCTAGTGCTCAATTGCTCGGAGCGGTCAATACGATCGCGATCCGCGACCAAAGGCTGTTTGGTTTTAACACTGATGGGCCGGGTTTGGTTCGTGCGATTGCGGCGGATTTCGGGGTGCGCCTCGGCGAGTTGCGAGTACTCATTTTAGGGGCTGGGGGAGGTGCGGGTCGGGCGATCGCCCTGCAATGCGCGCTTGAAGGCTGTCCCCGAATTGTGCTCGTAAACCGGACTCTCGAGAAAGTGGAGCCTCTCGCAGGCGAAGTCAGAGGCGTGCATCCGTCGGGCCAGCCGGAGAGTGAAGTGTATGCTTTAGGCAGTTCAGATGTATCTTTAGGCGAGCATGTTGCGGTGACGGATTTGATTTTGCAGTGCAGCTCTTTGGGTATGCACGCGGACGATCCCTCGCCGTTGAGCGTAGATTTTTTGCAGCGTTCGCACCTCGTGTACGATACCATTTACAGCAATCGCTCACGACTTATCACCGCTGCGGATGCCATTGGTGCTCGTACGGCAAATGGTCTTTCCTTGCTGCTACATCAGGGAGCACTCGCGTTTGAAATCTGGTTTGGTCGGCCAGCTCCTGTGGAAATTATGGGTGCTGCTTTACTTGAAGCACGTTCGACGCAAGCCTCTTAAGGGAGGTTGCTAAGTTTTTATGGAACCGCTTATTCTTGCCATAGACGTCGGTACGTCCTCCTGTCGCACATCCCTTTTTTCCGAGACTGGTGCGCGGTTGGTGGATACTACCGCGCAGCAGAGTTACCCGTTACTCACGACATCCGACGGTGGCGCGGAGCTGGAGCCCACCTTGCTGTTGCGCTCTGTCTTGGAGTGTTTGGGGCGGACTATGGCGTTGGCACGAGCCGATAAAAACTTGCGTGGCCGCCAGGTTGCCGCGGGAGGGATGTCCTGCTTTTGGCACAGTCTTGTCGGTCTCGATTCCAAAGGTGCGCCGCTTACGAACGTGATTACTTGGGCTGATGCGCGATGCCGTGGTGACGCGGCGACGTTGCGGGAATTGTTTTCTGAGAAGGTGGTTCACCAGCGCACGGGTTGCATGCTGCGCAGTTCTTTTTGGCCGGCTAAGTTGGTGTGGTTTAAGCGGCGGCACCCGTCTGTATTCAAGCGGGTGAAGCGCTGGGTTTCGCCGGCAGAATGGTTGCAGAATGAGTTGAGCGGAGTGTTCCTCAATTCCACTGCGATGGCTTCGGGGACCGGACTTTTCAATCCGACGAAACTGGATTGGGACGAAGCATTGCTCGAGCATTGCGAGTTGGATGTTGAGCAACTATCTCCCGTTCAGGATATACCATTTAAGCTAAGTGCGTCGTTTGCTTCGGAGTTTCCGGAGCTGGCACGGATGGAGTTTTTGCCGGGGATCGGTGATGGGGTGGCGTCGAATTTGGGATCGGGTTGTTCGCAGCCGGGTTATGCCGCGATTAACGTCGGAACCAGTGCGGCGCTTCGCATCATGCAAGCGGGAAAAAAAGCGAAGGCGCCCACCGGGCTTTTTTGTTATCGCGCCGATTCCACTCGTTATCTTGTGGGAGGAGCGGTGAGCAATGCGGGTAATCTGCGTGAGTGGTGTTTGAAAGAGTTGAATGCGGGTGATCCGCTCGCATTAGAGAATGCGCTCTCCCTTCGCACCGGGCCGGATCACGGACTTACGGTACTTCCTTTTTGGACGGCGGAACGCGCACCGACTTGGAACGAGGAATTGCGCGGCAGTGTTCTGGGGATTACGCAGGCCACCACAGGTCTCGATATGTTCCAAGCGATCACCGAGGCTACTTATCAGCGTATCGCTCAGATTGCAGATGTGCTGGTTGCCTACACTGGCGAGGCGCCCAAATTTCTAGTGTCCGGCGGGATACAGCGCTCTGAGGCGGCGCTCCAGCGCTTGGCAGATATTTTAAATCATCCACTTTATGCTAACCCCGAGCCTGAGGCATCGATTCGTGGCGCGGCCGTTTTTGCCATGGAGAAACTCGGGATTTCTGTGGAGCCGTTGCGACAGACGACTCCTTTGCACCCACGTCGTGAAATAGCGGAGCGTTACCGAGAGGCAAGACTAGCTCAAACGAAGCTGGAGCAGATGTTGAAAAAGCACCTTCCTAGCGTGCTGTCGTCGGATTAGCGCACGAGGCGTAGAATAAGCCAGAATCGGAAGTTTCTGCCTTCGCTGGCTCGGATAGAGGCGAGAACGACGCCCAAGATGTTGAGCAGATAAAGTGCGACCAGATAAAAAGGGATGAGATAGATCCCGATGATCGTTATGGCCAGAAGTACCGAGCCCGCAAGGGCGTAGATCGCCATGGTAATCTGAAAATTTATGGACTCTTTACCCTGTGCGTCGATGAAGGGATGGTCGTTTCGCTTGAAAAGCCATACGAGTAAAGGCCCTGCAACGTGCGCAAACCAAGGGAGAAAGCAGCCGCTCAATCCAGCAAGAAAACAAAGCATGCCCCAATTTCGAGCGCTTTTTTCGGAATCATCAAAAGGCGGTTGCATGGTAAAAAAGGCCGTCAGACGGAGCAGTGTCTAAGTAGGCCGCTTGCTATCGAAAAGCAAGCCGCGCAATTTGATGAAAAGGATTCGCCGCCGAGGGCGTCCGTCTGTAAATTGAATCTATGAAACTCACCCTCCGCTCTTTGGTGGTTCTGTTGTTTTTTTTATCCTGCGTGGTGGGATTTTCTCCAGGTCAGTGTTTAGCGGACAGCGTATGCGGCGCCTGCCGTGGTTCGGGAACAGGCAGTTTTACTTGTAGCTTTTGCAAAGGCACAGGAAAGAGCGGCAGCTTTAAGTGTAGTTTTTGCGACGGAAAAATGTTCGGGCGGTGCAGTAGTTGCGGGGGATCTGGGCGGACTGCGTCCTCCGGTCCAGGAGTGTCGCCGCAGCCGCCAAAGCGGGAGTGTACGTCTTGCCGTGGGTCGGGCACATCGAGTTCAATGTGTTTTTTCTGCAAGGGAACTGGGAAGAGTGGGAACTTCAAATGTACTTTTTGTAACGGAAAAATGTTCTCGAAGTGCGCGAGCTGTAACGGCTCTGGCTCGCAGTAATGCCTCTCAAGGTTCCTTTCGGCGCGGTTTCAATGCCAATGAGGCAGTGCGGAGATTAGGCCTTTGGGCGGGTGATGTGCGGCTCCCTCAGATAGATGGGTTCGAGGTCGTGCCTTTGAGTGATTCCCAGATTTATTGAGGCGAGTTGAGCGAGAATCGTTGCTTCTGGTACGCGGCTTTCAACCGCGCCCAGCTCTGCGAGTTGAGCATGAATTGCTTCAGGAAGCGCCTCGGCGCAGCGCAAGGCGTTCGGGAATCGGGCTGCGCTTTTGAGAAGCTCGTTTTCCGAGTCGAGTAGTTCTGGGCCATTAACACAGGCGCCTCCGGATACTTCAGAGAAATACCATGTCCCACGGCGCGCGTCTCCAATGACGCAAAAGGTCTCCGAAGGCGTCCCCATCGCAGCCGCGCTAGGAATGCCAACGAGTTCACAATTCCAAACAGCCTGTAGCCCGAGCGCAGCTGCTATCCCGATGCGTACGCCCGCGTAAGAGCCAGGCCCAAGGCCCACGACGATGGTGTGCACTTCCGGTGCGTCGTTTAACATTTTCGCGAGTGCCGGAAATAGATCAGCGGAGAGCGAGCGCTTTGAAGCGAATCCCTCCGAAGCGAGGAGCGTGTCGCGTTGCCAAAGGGCTATGGAAGCGGAATCCGAAGAGGTCTCAATCGCTAGAACGGTTTTCATTTTCGAGTCGCCTGATTCAACAGTAGGAGAGTGCATGGGTCGAATCCGAGGGTTAGGAAAACCGCAAAAGTCGTTCCGTTTCCGAACTGATTTCAAATTGAATAAAGCGTGTGCCTTTGGGAAAGGCATCTGGAAAGCGCTCCGCCCACTCGATCAGCAGGACACCATCCTCGCGTAGATAATCATCCCAACCAATGTTACGTAACTCGGACTCAGCTTCCAAGCGGTAGAAGTCAAAGTGAAACACGGGAAGGCGGCAGGCCTGATACTCGTGGACTAGCGTAAATGTAGGGCTGGTGACGTCTTGTGGTACACCACCGAGGCCAAGCACGACGCCCTTCACGAAGTGTGTCTTCCCCGCCCCAAGGTCGCCACACAACGCCAGAATCTCGCCGCCGCGCAGCTCTGTTGCCACCTGAGCGCCGATGCGCATCGTTGCCTCAGGGCTGTTGGAAGTGATCGTATCCACGGTTTGTAAAAATTTCTTCCGGTTGAAAACCTTCTGCACTTCCGGTGAGGGATCCGATGGCACTCAGCGGGAGTTCAGGAAATTCTGCGTTCCATTCCAGCAGTAATTCCGGGACGGAATGGGCTGCCACGGCCACCAACAATTCGAAGTCCTCTCCGTCCCCCACGGCCTGAGAAACTCCGCAGCCCTCGTTGCAAGGAATTAGCTCCACATCAATTTTCAAACCACACTGCGACGCCTTAGCAAGCCGCGGGGCATCAACTGCGAGTCCGTCCGAGAGGTCCATCATGGCATGAGTACCCTCGTGCTTCGCTAGCCACTGGCCCTCCGCCAGTCGAGGCGTGAAGTCCAGATGCCGGCCGCTGGCGAAGGATCCACCCAGCTTCCCCGTCACGAGTAGTACGTCCCCAGGCTTCCCACCTGAGCGGAGTATGCAGTGCTCTGCGGGGACCGTGCCGGTGAGAAAAATAGAGCAAACTAGAGGGCCTGCAGTGCGTACCGTCTCGCCGCCCACAATGGCGACGTTGTAAGATTTTGCTGCATCGGAAATTCCAGAATAAAAATCCTCCAAAGTCTGCAAGGGCATCTCAGGCTTGACCGCGACAGCAATGAGGGCATGCAAGGGGCGTCCACCCATCGCGGCTATGTCGCTGACAGCGCGGCAAACAGCTTTCCACCCGACTCGACGCATTTGTTCGCCAGATAGGAAATGGACGCCTTCGACTACAGAATCCGCCTTGAGAAGTGTAACCGATTCATTGAAAGAAGTTTGAATGACGGCGCAATCATCGCCTGGACCTGTGAGAACAGAGGGTGGCGATGCGGGCAGAAGGCGAGTCAAGCGGTCTATGACGGCCGTTTCCCCAAGGTCAGCAAGAGTCAGTGGGGGAGCCATCCCTGAGATTCCATGTAGAGCAGCAAAAGGCTCAATGAGTTAAAGCAAGCGTGCATACCTATGCACACCCAAAGGGAACCGAAACGTTCCAGTGCAATAATCTGGCAAATCGAGAGGATAAAGAGACCGGGTAACACACCGAGGTTTCCGTGGCACAGCGCGAATAGGGAGCTCACGCAGAGTGCAGCGATTGTGGTGCCGGTGTACCGTTTGAGTGTCACATAAAAATATCCGCGAAACAGAATCTCCTCCACCAAAGGTGCTTGAACGATAGCGGAAAGCGATACAAGGCGCACCACGCTCCAATCTCCCGATTCTGCGGAGGTGCGGAACAGCGAGACCAGACTTTGTTCGCGGCTGGGGCTTTGTAGGAAATTTTCCCAGATGAGACCCGCCGCCCAAATGAGAGGAAGCGCCATACCGAGTGCGATCGCTGCGCGTAAAGGCGATGGAGCGATGGCGCCGAGCGACAAATGGAAAGCTTGCCCCATAGGCAGTCGGCGAAGTGCCGCAAAACCAAATACCAAGGCAAGAACCAAGAGCATGAACACGAAATTGTTGCGCAGATTTTCAACGCGCATCTCAGGCGTGTTGTCCGGGTGCTGTAAGGCCAGCCATCCCGTCCAGCCGAAGTGCAGTGCCAAGACGCTTCCCATGAGAAGGTCAGGCAGATCAAAATGATACACGTCCACACAACCGCCGCGGTGGCGCATATCTCTGGCCAGTGCGGAATAATAGAGGCAACCAGCGATCACGGGAATCGCCAGCAGGGCTTGTAAGAAGCCCGTCGGTAGTGATTCCACAAGAGCAGGCAGCATAAGTGGGCGCTAGACGATTAAGGCGCCATCACAGGGCTTACGAAATACAGTCGGCCAGCCTTTAGGCGACTGGAGAACCTGCCTCCGAAATCGACTTCAACTTTGGCTCCTTTGGTGGGCGATTCACTCAAAAAATGGAGTAACTTACTGAACGCAAGCGGCATAGTGTATCGCACCGCGGCAGCCCCTGGAGCTTTCCCTAGTTCGCGCGCTTTTTCCAGAGCTTGATCAAAGCCGCCGACCGCATCGACGAGATGTTCCTTGATGGCGTCCGTGCCCGATACGATCCGTCCGTCGGCGACCCCTGCGCGTAACGTGGATTCCTCCAAGTGGCGTTCTCTAGCCACGATGCCGACGAACCGGCTGTAGGATTGGTCGATTAAACCTTGGACGTATTCTCTCTCGGCTTCGGTGAGCTCGCGCGCCCCGTTTAACAAATCTTTGAAGGCCCCGCTTTTGAAGGTGAGAACCTCGAGTCCCACTTTATCCAAAACCTTTTGGTAATTAACACTCTGCATGATTACCCCGATAGACCCAGTAATGCTCGTCTCATGGGCGAAAAGATAACTGCCAGCACAGGCCACATAGTACCCTCCAGAAGCGGCGACTGCGTCCATGCTGACCACTACCGGCTTAATTTTGCGGGTCTTAACGACTTCCTCGTACAGCATATCCGAAGCGGTCACTTCTCCGCCGGGTGAGTCGATACGCAAAACAACCGCAGCGACGGCGCTATCTTCACGCGCTTGCTTCAGCTCGACAATTAAATCGTCCAAACCGCTTTCCCCCACATCGCCTGGTTCGGCGGTGCTAATCAGTCCTCGCACTGAGATCACGGCGATTTTCTTGCCGGTGTGTTCTCCGGTTGGGGGGGCAATCACTTCTTCTGTAAGTTGATTGGGAAGTGAAGGTTGAATTGAAGTCCTTAGCATCTTCGCAGAACGTCCGGCGAAGAATGCGATGTTTAAAATCACACTCACAATCAGTGCGACAAGGAGAGTGGAAGGTAGGCAGCCTGATTTGTTCTGGCTCATAAGGTTTAGAGGGTGCGCAAAGATTGTGGTGCCCGCAAGCCGTCAGCTTAATTGGTTTAAGTACCGGTGCTAGGCGGAGGAAGTTGGTATTCTACAGGACATGGAGTTTGCGTAACTCTTCGAGCAGGGACGCGTGCTGATCGTGGTGGTAATGATGGGCGATCAAATTTGCGGCACGGGCGGCCTCGATGTTGGGCAGCAGGTCGTCGATGAAGAAAGTGGTTGTTGCTGCAAGCTTAAATTTCTCTAAAGCATGGTGATAGATCGCAACATCAGGCTTCATGAGGCCTGCTTCGTGGGAATACACGGCGTCTGTGAAATGTGCAAAGACTGGGTACTCGCTCAGAAAATAGTCAGCGTGAAGATTGTTAGTGTTGGATAACAAGTAGAGGGGCACCTGAGAGGACCTCAGAGAGGCCACTAATTCGTGCATGGGGAGGTTGGCGCTAAAAATTTCCTGCCATGCACTTTGCAGCTCAGCCCGCGGTCCAGAATAGCCAAGAACATGGGTGACCTCGTCCAAAAAGTCTGAGCCGCTTATCCTGCCGCTTTCCAAGTCTAATTTCCAAGGCTCCAAAAGTTCTTGGATGGCGGTGGGCGCAACGGTGCAAAACGGTGCTATGCGTTTGATTGCGCGTGTGAAATCAAACCGCAGCAGCACGTTACCGATATCAAATATAATAGCGTCTACCATAGTCATCGGTGACGATGCTCCATCGCTCGGTGCGAGTCAATTTGCACTCTGAACGTTCAGGTTCCCCGACGGCGCCGATGGACCTCTTTTCAAGAACCGTAAAATTCACTTCTTCGGAGTTACGCTATGGTTCTTCTTTAACGCCTGCACGGGTTAGCCTATCTCTTGGGATACGGCTACTAACTGGCTCTAAATTTTATGAACGCTCCGAACGAATCCCTTTATCCTCAGAGTTCTGCACCGCTACCGAATTCAGAGCGGGTTTACCTGCCGGGAACCTTGCATCCTTCGGTGCAAGTACCTATGCGCAAGGTTTCCCTGGCTCAGACGCGTCTTCCTGACGGATCCTTCGAGCAAAACGAGTCGGTTCTCATTTACGATGTGAGCGGCCCTTGGGGCGACCCGACTTTCACTGGCACCGTCGAGGAAGGTCTTCCTGCTGCGCGGGCGGAGTGGATACTCGCTCGGGGCGATGTAGAAGAGTATGACGGTCGTGGGCATTCAGCTCGTGACGATGGTTACCTGTCAGAGGCGCATGCAGCGGCGACGGTGCGTCGGGCCGGACAGGCTTTCGCAGGCAGTACTCCGGCAAGTGCGTCCCGCAGGCCTTTGCGCGGTTCAGCGGGGCATCCTGTGACGCAACTGTGGTATGCAAGGCAGGGGATCATTACTCCTGAGATGGAGTACATTGCCATTCGGGAAAACCAAGGATTGGAGCGGCTGCGGGACAAGTTCTCGGCCGAGGCTTCGCGGGATTGTTTGGAGCACCAGCATCCAGGAACGATGGGACGCAGTGACGCTCCGGAGGTGTTTCGGAAATTTCCGCAAGCTCTGCCAAAGTTCATCACCCCGGAGTTTGTGCGGGAGGAAGTCGCTCGGGGAAGGGCGATTATACCTGCAAATATAAATCATCCTGAATTGGAGCCGATGATTATCGGGCGCAATTTTCTCGTCAAGATTAACGCCAATATCGGCAACTCCGCCGTGGCTTCCAGTATCGAGGAGGAAGTGGATAAGATGCGTTGGTCGACGAAGTGGGGCGCGGACACCGTGATGGATCTCTCGACGGGTAAGAACATTCATACGACCCGGGAATGGATTTTGCGCAACTCCCCAGTGCCCATTGGAACCGTGCCGATTTATCAGGCATTGGAAAAAGTCAGTGGCCGAGCCGAAGATCTGACTTGGGAAATTTTCCGAGACACGTTAATTGAGCAGGCGGAGCAGGGAGTGGATTACTTCACAATTCATGCAGGCGTGCTCTTACGCTTTATTCCGTGGACTGCAAAGCGTGCGACGGGGATCGTTTCACGGGGCGGTTCCATCATGGCGAAGTGGTGCCTTTCGCATCACAAGGAAAACTTTCTATACACGCACTGGGACGATATTTGCGACATCATGGCAGCCTATGATGTCAGCTTTTCCATCGGAGACGGATTGCGGCCGGGATCGAATGCGGATGCCAATGATGCCGCGCAGTTTGGGGAACTGGAGGTGCAAGGGGATTTGACGAAGCGGGCTTGGGCGAAGGGTGTGCAGGTGATGAACGAGGGGCCGGGTCACGTCCCGATGCATCTGATTCACGAGAATATGATGAAGCAGTTGGAGTGGTGTCACGAGGCGCCATTCTACACGCTTGGGCCGTTAACCACGGACATTGCACCGGGTTACGATCACATCACATCCGCTATCGGGGCTGCGATGATTGGTTGGTACGGTACCGCAATGTTATGTTATGTGACTCCAAAAGAGCATCTTGGATTACCAAACCGCAAGGACGTTAAGGATGGTGTAATCGCCTACAAAATCGCCGCGCACGCTGCGGACCTTGCTAAGGGACATCCCGGCGCACAGTACCGCGACAATGCCATCTCCAAGGCCCGGTTTGAGTTCCGTTGGGAAGATCAGTTCAATCTTTCGTTGGACCCAGACACGGCGAGAGAGTTCCACGACGAAACGCTACCCAGCGAGGGTGCAAAAGCGGCTCACTTTTGCTCCATGTGCGGACCGCACTTTTGCTCGATGAAAATCACCGAGGATGTGCGGCGTTACGCTGCGGAGCAGGGGATTACGGAGGAGACGGTGCTCGAGCAGGGGATGGAATCGAAGTCGCGAGAGTTCATCGAGCAGGGCGCCGAAGTGTATAAAGCTCCGGTGTAAACGATTGCGAGAAGGTTGTTGGAGCTTCGTAGAAGGACTTGGCCGGCCCCTACGCTGAATGAAGTAATTCCAAAGCTTTGGCGGCACTTAATTTTTCGTGAACCATCGCCATGAGGGCCTTTGTGATCGCTGAAGGGTTGGGATGCTGGATGATGTTGCGCCCGTAAACGATGCCACTCGCGCCCTGTTCCAGAAGTGCTGCGGTGCGCTGCAGCAATACCTCGTCGCTAACGCGCCCGCCACCGCGCACCAATAACGGGACTCCCCCAGCAATTTCGACGACGCGATGGTAGACGCTCAAGTCGTCAGAAGGATCTGCCTTAAGGACATCGGCGCCCAGTTCGACGGCTTGGCGTACGAGAGGGAGGATTTTTTCGATGTCGCCATCCACTTGGTATCCACCGCTTTGTGCATTAGGACGGAAAACTAGCGGTTCGACCATCATCGGCATCCCGTAGTGATCGGAGTCGGCTTTGAGGCGCATGATATTGTCGATGCACTGGGCGTAGACCTCTGGAGCTCCGGGGATTTGGAAGAGGTTGACGCAGAGGCAGGCGGCATCCAAACGAACGGCTTGGAGAACCGGGTCTGCGATGAGGGTGCTGAAGCGCGTGGAGGGCAACTCGCGGCCATAGACGTTGGCGACGTCTGTGCGCAGGACTAGCGCGGGCTTTTGTTTGCCCTGAATGGATTGCAAATGGCGGGCTTGTCCGACCGTGAGCTGGATTGCATCCGGACCTGCATTCACCAGAGCGCGGACGACTTCTGGCATGGATTCGATGCCGGGAAGGAAGCTTGCTTCGTTGAAAAAGCCGTGGTCGACGGCGACATCGAAACAGCGAGCGGAAGCGGCGTTAAAGAGGCGGTTGAGGCGTGCGTCTTTCATAAGGGAAAATGTTATCGCAAGATTTTGGGGTCGCCAAGGAGGGCGGGGGATTTGAATTCGGTTTCTTGAAAGTTTGTAGAAATCTCACAAAATTGTTGCACTCGCCTCGTCTTTGAGATGAACTTCAATCACCCCCAAGACGGCTCTCCCCCAAGAGTCTGATTCCCCCGAGAGCAGTGTCTCCCCAGACAAAACCCGAGAACGCCTCTCCCGCGCAAGCAGGAGAGGCGTTCTTCTTTTATACTAGAGTGGGACGTTTCTCGTGTCGTACAGGACACGAGCTGGAATTTATAAATTACTGCGAATCAACAGGCTGTAATTCACGAATCCACAGGTTGCGGTAGCGTACTGGATTGCCGTGATCCTGAAGTTTGATGGGGCCCTTTTCGCCGTGGGGTTTGTACGCGGCAGCGCTTTTGTGCCCGGTGGCTCCCAAAAGTTGGACGTGGTTTTGCACCACCACTCCGTTATGGAGCACTGTTGCGTAGGCGGGTTGTTTTAACTCGGCACCTTCGAAACGAGGGCCGTTGAAAATGATGTCGTAGGTTTGGAATTCACCCGGCTTGCGACAGGCGTTGACCAGCGGAGGAGTTTGGCCGTAGAGCGCGGCGGCTTGGCCATCTGGATACGTTTTATTTTCGTAGCAATCCAGCACCTGGATTTCATAGACACCAAAAAGGAAAACGCCGCTGTTACCTCGTCCTTGGCCAGTGCCCTCCGGGGGAATGGGTGCCGCCCATTCGACATGAAGTTGAATGTCCGGCCCGAATTGGTCTGTGCTTTCGAGATAACCAGCTCCCTTTACGGAGACTGCGCAGCCTTCTTCAACGGTCCAGTTGGGTTTTGGGCTGGGGTTTTTCTTAAACTGGGAAAGGTCTTTTCCATCGAAAAGAACAATGGCATCGCTAGGTGCATCGCCGGGATTTTTTCCTGGCGTGATAATCTTGGGCTGAGGGCGGAGGCCGTCATGGACGTGCCAATTGGTGCCGGGGATAATTGGAGTGTCTTGGTATCCAAGTGGTTTCGCGTCTTGTGCGAGCACTGTGGATGTGACGACCAGGGTCAGGAGAATGGCGGAGTGTGAGGGTCTCATAGAATTACTGTTCTACGAGACAACCGGGAAAGCGTCAAAACCGTAGACCGTGATGCTGAGCTGGGCAGCCCTCCCAGCGCGTTTGGGCGGGAAGTGCCTCGCCTTTGGCAACCAATGTCAGGGCGCCGAGTCGGCAATAATCACCCACGGAGGCGTCGTAGAGGACGATTGCGCGGCATCCCAACGTCGCCCCCGCTCCGATGTGGACCTTGCCGACGCGCATCACGCGGTCTTCAAAAAGATGGGTCTGAGGACCGCTGTGGGCATTGAGTTCCGCGTAATCTCCGATTTCTACGCAGTCGAATTCGGTAATATCCGTGGTGTTGAGCCACACCCCCTTCCCAATCTTGGTTCCCAACAGCCGCAGGGCCCATGGAAGAAACGGGGTCCCGCGCAACTGATCTAGAAAAGCGGGCACTGCGAGAGACTCGTAGGCGACGGTGACGGCCTCGCTCAGCCAGACAAATAGCGTCCACATAGGAGCCCTTTTTGGCTTGTAACGTCCTATCAAAAGCCACTTTGATAGAAATACAATTAGGAATGAGCCCGCGCAGGAGACTAGTCCGCAAAAAGCGGCCATCAGCAGCGCTGCGGTCCAGTCCCCTTCCTCGACGTACTCCATGACTTTGTAGACGATTACGTAGCCTGAGGCGATGACGAACGCCATCGGTAGAACGATGCGGATGGCCTCGATGGTGCCTCGCACTAGTTTCCGCCACAGAGGCGGGTGAAAGGTGAGTGTGGAATCTGGAGACTCGATGGCTTCCCGTGCGGGGAGCACCATTGCGGGTGAGCCCATCCAAGTTTGGCCGGACTTGAGCATCGAGTTGGGCGGGGCACTGGATTGGACGCCCAGAAGTAGGTCATCTGGAAACACCGCGCCGTCTGGTACATACGCGCTATTTCCGACGAAACTGCGGTTGCCAATCACGGTTCCTTTGAGCTGCATCCAGCCATGGCGCTGTTCTTCGTCGCCGAGCAACGCTCCGTCTGCGATGAAGGAGCCTTCACCCAGATTGAGAAGGCCGGGGATAGCACCCTCGGCTGTAGATATTTCAGCTTCACGTCCTATTTTTGCTCCCAGCAGGCGCATCCATGATGAAGCAAAGATGGATGCGTAAAGGCCGTGGAGAACTTGGAGGCTTGTATCTAATACTGTGGAAAGAAGCCATTTACGCCTGTAAATTGAGCCGTGCAAAGGAAAGTGGCCGGGTTGCAGCTTCGGAAAGCAGCGCAGCAATCCGCCTGCGACCAGGGCGGTAAGCAAGACGAAGAGAAAGGCTGCGGGCATAGCCAAGGCGAAGAAAAAGGGAAAGACTTCCCACCACTTCAGGGCGCTCTCAAAGAGGTCGATGGTGCGCGCATCAATCCAGTCCAGTAGGACGAACGCGGGGAAGGTTGGGATGAAAAATAAGACTGCCACGAGTGCGCCACCTGTCGCATAGAATACCAAGCGCCAGAGATGGTTGAGCGTATCATCCTGAGGCGCTGGCCCCAACGTCGAGAGCAGGTCAGCTTCGGCGTTCAGCACGGGCTTCGCAGGCGCTCCGGACCACGTCTCTCCCGGCGGCACCGTGCGTCCCTGCGACAAGCATGACTGTCCGCAAAGCCTCGCGCCCGCTCCCAGCTCCGTGTCGTTTTCCATAACCGAATAGGATTCCACTGTCGCGCCGGCTCCAATTTTGATGCGACCCAACAACAAACGGCCCGCTTCTACCCTTGCATTTTCGAGGTTCACAAATGTACCGATGCAAACTCCCGCACCAATTTCCACCAATTCAGGAACGGCAACTGTGAGTGAATTGAGCATCACATCCCGGCTGACTTTGGCTCCCAGTATCTTCAAATGGAGCATTTTCCATGGTGTACCGGAAATGAGATGAACCGGACAAATGTTCGTCAATTGAGTGCCGAACCACCAACGGAAATACGTCACTCCCCAGAGCGGATAAGACCCCGGTTGGAGCTTCCCCACGAGCAATGCACGCAGGCCGACACCGATTGGGAAGGACAGCAACAAAGTGAGGAGATACACGACAACCGAGACTCCGATAGCCCTTGGAAGGCTGTCAGTGGTCGAGCCCGTCAGCGAGTGGTAGGTCAAAAATGGAGCCAGCCATTGCAGCAGTTGCAGTAGAATAAGAAACGGTAGGCAAACGAATTGCGCCGCTCCACAAAGCGCCCGTCGCCACAGGGGCGGTGCGGGATGAGGCTCCACCAACGGGGCGGTCCCGACGTCCAACGCACCGATTGCCTCGGCAATTTCCCCGAGAAGGCGGTTGCGGTAAATGTGTTGGACGCTGACACTTTCAAAGCCCGCCTGCTTGCGAAGCAGTGATACTAACCGTGCCGCTAGTAGCGAATGTCCGCCGAGATCGTCGAAAAAATCATGCTCAGGCCGAGGCGAACGTCCTGGAAAAAGCACGGCAAGCGCGCCCCACAATGCGATGGCGGCGGCTGAGGTTGGTTGGTAAACTGGGTCTGTTTCAACCACAGTGCCAACAGTTAATGGAAGCCGTCTGAGCGCGTGTAAATCAACTTTACCCGAAATAAGGCGCGGCATTTCCTCTAATAGCTCGATGTGCGCCGGCAACATGTAGTGGGGAAGAAAGTCTGAAAGTTCCTGCCTTAGAGCCGCTGGAGGTAGCGTTGCTTCAGAGGTACTCGCAACGGCAAAGACGACGATTTCCTCAGAGCCGTAAAGCTCGCGCACCACTGCCGCTGCCGTCGCTATGCCCTTTTGACGAGCTAACGCGGCGGCGACTTCGTCCAATTCGATACGGAAGCCGCGGATTTTTACCTGATGATCCACGCGGCCCAAACAGTGGATTTGGCCGTTTTCATCGATGCGGCCAAGGTCTCCGGTGAGGTAAATTCGTTCTTCTAAACTATTATTGGCCAGTGGATTATTGATGAACCGGCTGGCCGTTAACTCTGGTAATTGCAGGTAACCAGGGCTGACTCCGGGCCCAAACACCGCAATTTCGCCCAGTTCGCCTGCTGCAAGTGGTTGGTGCTGTTGGTCGAGGACGAGCATCCCGTAGTTCGGTAGGGGGCTGCCAATGGTGACGAGTTGGTTGGGAAATAGCTCTGCCACGCTGGCGGTGACAGTCGTTTCCGTCGGTCCGTACGTGTTAAAAACGCGACGTCCTTTACCTGTTAGCTTCCGTGCTAACGCGTCGGGACAAGCTTCACCGCCGATGTTGAGCAGACGCAGGTGTGCAGGAAGTCGTTCTAGTAAAGCGACAAGCGTTGGAACCGCGTGGAGCACTGTGATCCGTTGAGACTCGAGTACGTCGCAAATCGCGTCGGGATCGGACACTAGCTCTGCTGGGGCGATCCAGATGGAGGCGCCCACGAGGTAGGAAATCCAGATTTCCTCAAACGACATATCAAACGCTACGGAGAATCCTTGATAGACAATGTCGTCTTTCTGAATTTCGAGAATGGCGTTTTCGCTGCGCAGAAAATGGCAGATGTTTCTCTGGCTGATAACAATCCCCTTAGGAGTTCCTGTGGAGCCTGAGGTGTAAATGACGTAAGCTGGGTAAGTTGCTCCGCTGGGGCGGACAGGGCAGCGCGCGGTGCCGGGTGCTTGCAGGTCTTCCAAGCACCACACCGGCACCGGAAGCGCGGCGAGTCGGGGCAACCATTCGCGCAGCGTGACGACGCCGCAGCTGTTCGCCGAGGTCAAGCAAACTGCGGCGCGCTCGAGGGGAACCTCGGAGTCAAACGGCAGCCACGCGGCGCCACTGACCGCGATGCCAGCTTGAGCAATAAGCAGCTCGGCCCCGCGAGGGAACAGCAGCCCCACAATGGCTCCGGGGCCGATTCCCAGCGCGCTAAGCGCATCACCGATAGCTGTTGCCGAAGTCCACAGTGCGCCATAACTTAGTTGCCCGCCTGATGAGTAAAGGGCTGTTTTGTCTGGAAAAAGCTCCGCTGTCTTCTGGAGAACATCCCGCAAGGTTTCCTCCCGCAGGAACTCGGGTCGAGGCTCGCCTCTGAGAATCATGAAGGGAAAATGGTGGGCATGTAGCAGGGGATTCGGAGTCCCTAACAATAGCCTCCCTCCCTTTGTCGCGCAAACCCCTCGTTTACATTAAAACCATCCAGTGAACGGCGCGATTAGAAGGAGGCGGTCTAGCGCCGTTCGAGCTCCCCGCTAGCGTTTCGAGCTTCATTTATTGGCTATCTTTTTTAAGAGGAAAATTTTGTGCTCCAGAGTAATGCGTTTCGAAATTTCTTTAGCGTTCTGTGAAAATCTCCTACCCATTTCCAAGTTGAACTTGGGGACGCCTCGAGACGCGTTAAACTGTACTCCCTTTTTTCATGCTGCGTTACTTCCAAATTTACGCCCTGCTTTTTCGCAACTCATTGATTCGTGAAATGAGCTTCAAGGCCAACTTCCTGCTTTGGACCGTGGTAGAAGTGCTCTGGTTTCTTGGCCAAGTTCTTTTCATCGATGTGCTCTTCAGTCACGTGGACCGCATCGGTGACTGGACGCGGTGGCAGGTGGTGGCGCTGGTGGGGACACACCAAGTGGTGGCCCAGATATTTCAGGCCTTTTTCTACGTCAATTTAACCCAAATTCCCGAGCTAGTTCGTACTGGTAAATTGGATGTCTATCTCACTCTGCCGATGGACTCGCAGTTCGCAGCCTCGACCAAACAGTTCGGCATGGACAACCTTGTCAACACTGCGATTGGTCTGAGTATCACCGGCTTTGCGCTGTTCAAATTGGGTATTTGGCCCACATTTTCCCAACTGCTTTTATATGCGCTCTGCGTGTTGCTGGGGGTTGTCGTCCATTTTAGTGTGATGTGCGGCCTTTCGACCCTGTGCTTTTGGATCATCCGCGCCCAAGGATTAGTCTACGGTTATTTCAACCTGTTTAACATCGGTCGCTACCCAGACTCCGTCTTTCACGGGAGTTTCAAGCTGGTGTTCAGTTGGCTCATACCGGTGATTTTGGTCGCCAATGTGCCGACGCGTGTCCTCACCCAATTCGCGGAGACGCCCTGGACGGGCATCGCTCAACTGGCCCTCTCGGCGGCGCTGCTGCTCGGACTGAGTCGCCTTCTGTGGCTGCAGGGGCTGAGGCGATATTCCAGCGCGAGTTCCTGATTTCCAAGGCATTACGGATTTCGCTCAAATCTAGAAGTTCCCGCCTAAAAGTTCCCGCCTGCGAGACAAGGTACTGCCGCTAAATCGTTTTACTCACCATCGATTTCTTTGAGGGAGATGCTGCGTTTTACCCTGCAGCGCGTTTTAAAAAATAATAGGTTTGAGGTCCTAGAGATTGGGGTGAGTGTTTTTTCTTGAATGGAGACGCGTATCGCCTCACTGTTCCGCCCCCTCCGACTGATCTTCAAAACTGGAGTTCGAGAGTGAGACATAGATAGTTGAAGCGCGGTTAGCTCAGCGGTAGAGCACTACACTGACACTGTAGGGGTCGTGGGTTCAAACCCCGCACCGCGCACCACTCTGGACTCTTTGTTAATTAATCCCTATTATAAGTTTACAAGGGGTTCCGAGACCACGCCAGAGTTTGGGACGGGGTGTATTTTATATTGCCTGTTGATGCAGGTTGTTGATTCAGGGAGGAATGGAGGGGTGACCCTCGCCGAAATTAACGCACAGCGGGGTACGGCCGCTCCCGCGTCGAAGCTCAAGAAAACGTAAAAGGGGTAATATGCAAATCGCTACCCTTTTAAGTTTGCGCCCCGTAGTGGATTCTTTCTAGGAATCCTTTTCCTCCCTATGAACCTTCTGATGCGGACGGTCGCCAAATCCTCTCTCCTCTGCCTCCTTCCCGCTGCCGCTGCGTTGTCTCTGCAGGCGGCCCCTGACAGCGACGTTCCACTGGATTTCGTCCACCAAATTGCCCCTGTCCTGAAGGAACACTGCGGCGGATGCCACATGGGCGACTAAAAGAAGGGGGCTTTTTCCATGAATACCAGTGCTTCCCTTCAGGCGGGGAGCGAAAACGGGAAGGTTCTGGATCCCTCGGCTCCACACAAAAGCCTTCTCCTTGAAGCCGTTTTTAGTTCGGACCCAGATAAAATGATGCCCCCTCCGGCCAAGGACCGAGCACGACCGACGCCCTCTCAATTGGAGCTTCTGCGCCGCTGGGTTTTAGCCGGGGCACCTTGGGAGGCGGGCTTCGTCTTTCAAAAAGCCTCCTATCAGGCTCCGGTTAAGCCGCGACTGCCAGTGCTTCCGCCGGTCAGCCTCGGAATGGAGCATCCCCTCGACCGACTTCTTTCCACGTATTATGCGATGCACGGAGTCCCTCCGCCAAAGCTCGCAGACGACACCAGCTTTGCTCGTAGGATTTATCTGGATCTCCTCGGCGTACTGCCTCTGCCTCAGGCACTCGACGAATTCGTAAACGATAAAACGCCGGACAAGCGAACTCGCCTAATCGATGCTCTACTCGAGCGACGAACCGAGTACGCGGAACATTGGCTTACCTTCTGGAATGATCTGCTCCGAAACGATTATGGAGGCACTGGATTTATCACCGGTGGACGTAAGCAAATCTCCAATTGGCTGTATCAATCTTTAATCTCCAATCAGCCCTACGATCAGATGGTTCGGGAAATCGTGAATCCTTCTCCTGAAACGGAAGGCTTTGCACAAGGGATCACTTGGCGCGGCACTGTCAGCGCCAGCCAGACACGGGAGGTCCAGTTTTCACAGTCGATTTCGCAATCCTTTTTAGGGATCAACATGAAGTGCGCGTCCTGTCACGACAGTTTCGTTGATCACTGGAAGCTCACTGATGCCTACGGGCTTGCGGCGATTTATGCCGAAAACCCCATCGAGATTGCGCGTTGCGAAAAGGCCACAGGAAAGATGGCCATCCCATCCTGGCCATTTCCGGAACTTGGACAAATCAATCCAGAAGCTCCACGCGCCGACCGGCTCAAGCAACTGGCCCATCTCATTACCCACCCTGATAATGGCTGGTTTGCGCGCACGATCGTGAACCGATTCTGGGCGGCGCTTTTGGGGAGAGGCTTGGTGCATCCCGTCGATGCCATGGGAACCGAGCCCTGGAACGAAGACGTCCTGGATTATCTGGGATGGGATCTGGCCCAGCAGGGGTTCAACCTCAAGAGCACGCTGCGCCTGATTACCACTTCGCTAGCGTACCAAGCTGAAACGGTGTCCCGTGTCAAAGACGACGCAACCGCGCCCTTTGTTTTCCGGGGGCCGCGAGCCAGACGCATGACGGCCGAGCAGTTTATCGATAACGTGTGGCAAATCACCGGGACTTCCCCCAAAGGCTGGGACGCTCCAGTTCGAAGAGGGGAGCCTCTTTTGGGGCTCTTGGAGTCTAGGGAGTGGAACGCGCAATGGATTTCGGCGACCGCTCCAACTCCCGAGCCTGGGAGCAAAGAGCCCAAGGGGCGGGTGACCGTGCTAAAAAAAGTGGTCTCTTTGCCAACCAAGCCGACACGGGCGGCCGGCATCCTCGCAGGCTCTGGAGATCTGCGGCTCTTTATCAACGGTAGCGAGGTCAAGACACCGCATCTGTTGCATTTTGGAAAGACCAGTGAGGTAAAATTCGACGGGATGTTTGTTGCCGGGGAAAACACTGTGACGGTGGTGGCCCCGGTCAAGCCCGGAAAAGCAGAGGCTCAGATGGCTCTGCTTGCGTTGGATTTGAGGCTGAACGGCGATACGGTGCAGACGATTATTTCAGACGCAACCTGGGAACTGAGCTCCAGTTTTACGGAAGCCATGCTCAAGGAGGGCAAACTGGCGCCGAAGGCTCCGGAGTTCAAAGCCGGCGTCTGGAGTCCTGTCAGCGTAACGGCGGAGCCGGCAATTAGCGGACTCGATACCCTTCAGTTGCGCCGCGAAATGGTATGGGCCAACCAACCTGCGCCTCCTGCCCGTGCTTCTCTTCTCAAGGCTGATCTTCTCATGCGCACCCTCGGGCGGCCCAACCGGGACCAGATTGTCACTAACCGTCCCCAGGATTTAAGCACGCTGGAGGCCCTCGATCTCTCTGCCGGAGCGCGATTGAACGAGATCTTAAGCGCGGGAGCAAAACAGGTAGCGTCTCAAAAGTTTGCAAGTGCAAGCGAACTCGTGGACTGGCTGTATTTGAGAGCCCTCTGCCGCAAGGCATTACCAGAGGAACGTTCCGCCGCCCTCGAGATGCTTGGAGAGAAGCCAACTCCCCAGATGCTCGAAGATTTCCTCTGGGCCGTGTTTGTCCTTCCTGAATTTCAACTCGTTCGCTGAGCCAACCGTCAACGCATTCCTTACCCTCCGTATGAACCCGATTTCTCTCGATCCGTCCGACACGCGTCGTGATTTTCTCCAGAAGCTTTCTCTCGCCGCGCTCGCTGCCATGGGAGCCTCCGAGCCTCGCCTTTTCGGATCCTCGGATCCGGTGACTCATCCGCGCCCGACAGCCGACTCCTGCATTCTGCTCTGGATGGCGGGAGGAATGGCCGCCCCGGATAACCTCGATCCCAAACGGTATTTGTCTTACGAAAAAGGCCGCCCGATGAAGGATATCTTATCCACGTTCCCCGCCATCGACACGGCGGTAGACCAGATTAAGATTTGTGAAGGGCTGGAAAATATCGGGCAAGTCATGGACCGCGGAACGTTGATTCGTTCGCATGTTCAGCCCGACTTGGGAAGCATCCTGCATTCTCGGCATCAATACCATTGGCATACCGGTTATGTGCCCCCGCAAACGGTGGCATGTCCGCACATAGGCGCGTGGATGTCGCGAGTGCTTGGGCCACGAAACCCTGTGATGCCTGCATTTATCAATGTCGGACAGCGCATTGAGGGCATAGGGGAATCTGAGGAGATCAAGGCGTTTACGACTGCTGGTTTCTTTGGGACGGAATATGGCCCAATGAACCTGCCTTATCCGGAGGAAGCCGCTGCCTCGGTGCGTCCGCCCGCCGGAATGGATACCCATCGGTTCGGAAACCGGTACAAACTATACCGCAAACTGGTGGACCAAAGTCCAAACCGGGACTTCCTGAGCGACTACCAGCGTGAGTCTATGTTGCGTTCCTACGAAAACGCATACCGGCTCTTGGGGGCGAAAGAACGGGAGGCATTCGATCTTTCTCTCGAACCCACAGAGAGTTTCGCAAAGTACGACACGGGTCGTTTTGGCCGAGGATGTCTTCTCGCTAGGCGCTTGGTTGAAAGCGGCGTACGGTTTGTCGAGGTGACCACCGAGTACGTTCCTTTCCTTCACTGGGACACCCATGGAAATGGACACGAAACGATGGTTAGGATGCACAAAGAAATCGATCTGCCCATTGCTACGCTCATCCGCGACCTGGAAGCACGAGGGTTACTCGAGCGGACACTGGTGATCGTCGCCAGTGAATTTAGTCGGGATGCGATGGTCGAGGGGACCGTCGGTTCGACAGCCGGCGACCAAGCCGCCCACAAGGGAGACACGATGGAGGACCCTAAACATTACGGGTTACACCGGCATTTCACGGGAGGTAGTTCGGTGCTGATGTTCGGGGGAGGCATCAAAAAAGGGTTCCTTTACGGGGCAACGGCGCCGGAACGGCCGTGTTTAGCCGTTGAAAATCCAGTGTCGGTGAGCGATCTCCACGCGACGATCTTCACTGCGATGGGAATCAGTCCTAAGACGATGTTTGAAATCGAAAACCGTCCTTTCTTCGCCACAAACGACGCCAAGGGCGTCTGCGTGAAAGAGCTGTTCGCATAACACCTCGGGCTCTTAATCAGATCGGAACCCAGCCACCACAAGGCGCGGAATTTTCCGCGAGATATGCTTTTCCCGTATTCGCGGAGAGAAAAAGTGTCTGTCCCAGTGCGCTCACCATAGACGCGAGGCCCCGAGCAAACCCAATTGTGTGTCCGGCGAAATCACCGTGCATCCCGACTGCATGGCATGGGTGGCGATCAGACGGTCGCATGGGTCGCGGTGCACGTCTGGAAGTTTACCGGCTCGATAATTGAGCAATTCGTCCAGAGGCAGGTCGTTGATTTGGAAATAAGCGCGACGGGATGGGATCCACTTTTCCGGAGGCTGGGGAAACGTGAGCTTTCCCGCGCGATGCTTAACCATCATTTCGAGCCCCTCCTATGGCGTGACGGGTCAACAATGCCATCAGCCTCGATTGCGTTCATTAAAGGGTTCTCTCTAGGCTTCCTGGCCACACTGAAGATACCGCTCGTCTCCCAGAATCTGAGGCCGCGTTCTTTCACAAAACCCGCAATTTCCTCCACAACCCCTCGCTTGCCTTCTCTGCGACTCGTTTTCGTTTCGCAGTGGCCAAGTACCGCGTTTGAAGATTGACCCGTGTCTGCTTGCCACCTATTGTCGTAACTGCTAGGCACGTTCCGGTTGTCGAATGCTGGTGAGTGCACTCAGCGATCGTCCCAAAGGTTCCTGTTTGATTATACTATTCCCCTTGGCTTTAGTGCGTCAGGTTAAATTTTCGGTCACAGTTACACAGTGTCAGTCCTAGTAAAAGCAACGGAAAACGATAGTTTCCAAGGATTAAAGGGCAGTTAGCTCAGCGGTAGAGCGGCTCGTTTACACCGCGATCTCGCATTTTCTCCCCAAGCGATCAGAAATGATCTGAAGCGTACAGAGGACTGTTCCATAGGGGTTTACAGTCTGTCGAGCGCGATCCGATCGAATCTCTCGTGATCCCATTAGAACGACCGTTGGGTAATTCTGTGGGTAATTTTAGGGGGCAACTTTTACTCTGGAATCTTCTGCAGGCGACCCTGTGAAATTAAGTGCCTTTGGTCTTTGCCCCTCTGTGCGACTATGGCATTACCACTCACTCGTCCGAGCTGGATTGAGAGTTACTCGGGCACTTCGACGATGCCACATGCAATTCCGTAATTAAATCGGGGGGGGTGAATGTGGCACCCAGACTGGCAACACCAGTGCCGCTGTGGCCTCAAACACCGTACAGCGAAGGACAGAGGCAATCCCTCCGTCCAGACCGTAGATTTGAAAGTGCACTCTAGTGGAGACTGATACACCTTGAACAAGCCTGACCGCTCCGTTTAGCGGACGTGCAGGCAAAGTAGTGTGTCATGAGTTGGAAACAACTTCCGGCATCACTAAACCCCGCTTTAACCATTCCCGCGGCGGGTTTGGATGGTTCCTGTGGTACATCTCGAATTCCAATTTGATTTCGGGTTCCTTCACTGCCGCAGAACCGTCGAATTCCCCCGCCATCTTCGCATCCGCCACCAGCGCCCCCAACATGTCGAAGACGGCTTCTACGGTGCCGTCTCGTCGCTTGGTGACCTTTGTTGGAATCACCCCCTCAATCATCTGACGCAGGCGATCCCGTTTTTCGTCAATCGCCATCAACGCCCTACTGTGCACCTCGCACTGGATCTCACTGATCCGCGACTTTACGTCCATTCGGTGGTATAGCTTGTAACCGAGGGTCGCCGGATCGGACACATGCGGGCATAGCTTCAGATAGGCTGCCTTGCGATCCATGCCTTCGGCGATGAGCCAAGCAAAGCGTTCGTGAAGGCGGTTTTTAAGGCGGGGCATAGTCGGTGTGGGGAAATTGCGCCGAGGGAGTGAACTCAATTCACTCTGTAGACCATTATGCCAATCGACCGCAAAAACACCAGCCAACACCTCCGGGTTTCTGACGTAACCCACTAGGGATGAGATTTCTAAAATTATCTCCCGTAAATTCTGGTCAGCGATCGACCACAGCGTGGCCTTTTTGGGCCTAAAGCCATCGTAATTTTGAGGGTAATTTAGGCCATCCCAATGCCTCACTCACTTGCCATACTTACCCCATTATTATCTTAATATAAGTAACCTATAAGTAATGGGACGGGTGTCCTCAGTGGGGACAGGTAGGTGTCCCGATTCGGACTCGCGACGACTCTTCTCACCGTTCGTGGATTGCTCCCTTCAATTCCGATTCCGTCTCGGAGGCATGAACATCTACCGGGCACGTAATCCGCGCAAATCCCCCCTCTGGCAGTGCACTCATCGCCACTTTTCCACCTTCCTCACCCGTTACCCGGACGAATATCAACCTCGCCAAGGGCCGCTGCGGCCCACCATCCCGCAGGTCGTCGACAAATTCCTCAAATGCGGCACCCTCGAACGCGGCTTCGCACGCATCCGCTGTGACAACTGCGGCCTCAACGCGCTCCTCGCCTTCTCCTGCAAATCACGCTGGTTCTGCCCGTCCTGCCACCAAAAAAACGTCCAGACCTGCGCCGAATTCCTCGTCGCCCGCGTCCTTGCTGCAGTCCCCCACAGGCACTACGTCCTCGCACTGCCGAAGATGCTCCGCGCTTATTTCCAAAGGCACCGTCCTCTCCTCAAACATCTCTGCACCGCAGCCCATCAGAGCCTCACCCTTTATCTCCGTTCTGCACTCGGTAAATCCAAGGCGCATCCAGCCATCATTCTCACCCTACACACCTTTGGCGAATACCTCGACTTTCATCCCCACATCCACGCGCTCGTTGCCGACGGCCTATTCACCCGGGACGGCCAATTCCACCCCCTCTCCGAACTTCCCATCAAGCCCTTGGAGGAAATTTTCCGCGCCCATGTGATCCAACTCTTAGTCGACCTCGACCTGCTCCCACATGACCGTGTCCGTCTTCTGCATTCCTGGAAACACACCGGCTTCAACGTGCATCGCGGAGAAAGCATTCCGCCCGAGAACAAAGCCGTCCTCGAACAACTCGCCCAGTACATTCTGCGCAACCCGTTTTCGGTTGCCAAAATGACGCTCCACTCCGGAGGCGAGAAGGTCATCTACCGCTCCAAATTGAATCCGAAGATCAACCGCAACTTCGAGATTTTTACGGGACCGGACTTTCTGGCAACGATCACTCAGCACATTCCCGACAAGGGCGCGCAGATGATCCGTTACTACGGTTGGTACTCCAACAAAATGCGCGGCCAACGGCATCGTGTCCAAGACGGGGGTGTTCCGGCGGATCCTTTGCGCCCGCCGTGCACGCCGCCACCGCCTGCGAAGCTGCCTTCCAAAAAATGGCGGGATGTCATTCTCAAAGTCTGGCACACCGACCCGCTGATTTGCCCGCATTGCCAGCACCGGATGCGAGTGCTTGCGGTTATTGATCAAAGGAAGGTGATCGAAAAGATCCTGCTTCATCTCAACTTGTGGAGCGGACTGCCAGCGTTCCTGCCGCCTAGGGGACCGCCCCCTGCCATTCCCAAGCACTGGGAGCCAGACGATCCACAATCCCGGGATCCGTTTCCCGACTACGACAACGTGTTTACCGACTGATCTATTGCGCAGACCCCTGTTTGTTTTCGGGTCTGACAAGGGAAGAAAGCACCGCGCCCAAATTTCCAGAGGAGCTAGGATGTTTGCCAAGATCTGCCAAGACAGCCGCTTAATGGGTCACGGGAAAAAACGTATCGACGGTGACAAACCGCTAAGTTTTCGCTCAGAACGAGGTTGAGCGCAAAGAGATCCGCCCCATGTTCCGAACCCTCAAAAGCAATTCTCCCTTTAGCGCGCCCCGCGACGATACCGCGCGCGCGAGTTGCGGAAACGGGGCAAAAGCAAAATCTTATCAATGATGCTGCCTGTGCTGTGATCGAGACAAGAAAGCCGAGCGATACCGTCCGTATGATCCGTTATTACAGGTAATGTTGCGCGTATACCATTGCGATAATCGGCGTATCATGCTAGTGTTATTCGGTGAGCGATTCTGCATCTTGTGACCAGCACTGCGAGCCACAGAGACTGTTAAAAGCCGCACAATTTTCTAAAAGGGCCGAAATCGTACAGGAGTTGTTCAGGTTGTATTCCACAGTGTTTGAATAGGATACTACTAAAATTGGCCTGCGACCTGTTGTTTGGAGAAAATAAAAAATCGCGGAATTCATGGTTCTGACAGCATAACCGCGCAATTTTAGTCGAAGCGAAGGCCGCAAACCACCTGGACGGCGGTTCGGTAAGCGGTACTAAACCCGTTGACTCAAAAACAAACGTACCGAGTGGGATTAAGAGGCAGATCGCCACCGTCGCCGGTTCGTTGATCCGGCAAGTGGTTGGTACACTATCGCCTACAGATTCAGGGCGGCTCGATCAGAAACTACGAGAGTGGCTAGCCCTTTGAAGCTGATCGGATCTAAGCGGTAGTGTTTTGCATAGGAAACCCGAGCGTAATCTCACAACTTCAGCAGGCTCAGCCGAGCAACCTGTAGTTTTTTGAGGATCAACCCGCACCGAAAATCTCGGACAATTCCCGCCTTCGTCCCATCGGTTCCGCACAATATTCCGTCTGCCTCGGGAATCCCAGTGTGCTGAAGCCGGAATAAACTCCAAAAAATAAAAATTTCTCCGTCTCGGACGTTTCGGACGCTATTACGACACTCCATCTAGCTAACGGCGAGGACAGACCCCAACGACGGGCCCTCTACCCTTCCTTCATTACACTTTATACCATTAGACTGAAAAAATAGCGTCCGAGACGTCCGAACTTCCCATGCCGGTCTGGATGACCAAGACCGGAAATTGCTTTTCACCCCCCGGCACGATTTCTTCAGCCTGGACGCGGGAGCGTTAAATGTTTTCCTTTTAGCCCTCCTTTTTTAACCTGCTCGCTTTAGGGTGTTTGCGGCGTCCATTCGGCGGGTGCGGGATTCGCGACCTGCAGCGGAGCGCTGTCGCCGTATTCTTGTCGTGTCTTTTCCAGTAGTGCGGTCAGTTCCTTGATTTTGTCAGCGGATTCCGGTCTGTCGGCGAGGTCGGTCATCTCGTGCGGGTCGGCTTGCAGGTCGAAAAGCTGGGTCTTGTTGATGAGTGGATAGCGGATGAGCTTCCAGCGGTCGTCGCGGATGGAACGCTGGCAATTGCGGTAGGCGGTGAACAGGCTGTCGCGCACTTTCGCCTGCTCTCCCTTGATGACGGGAGCTAGGCTTTTCGCATCCAGTCCCGCAGGCACTGGAATGCCGGCCAAATCGCAGACGGTCGGATAGAGGTCGAACAAGTGCGCGAGCGCCTTTGAGTCACTTTTGGAGATGCCGGGTCCGGCAAAAATCAACGGCACATGCATGCCGCCAAATTCGTAGAGATTCTGCTT
>Ga0114967_10000317_pt1 | contig 40748 bp, 37 predicted proteins | sample M_130628_MF_Meta_FD_92639 | JGI IMG/M metagenome (GOLD analysis project Ga0114967, IMG submission 92639) | Freshwater microbial communities from Lake Montjoie, Canada to study carbon cycling - M_130628_MF_MetaG | ecosystem: Environmental > Aquatic > Freshwater > Lake | place: Lake Montjoie... | reverse complement strand
GCTCTGCACGATGGCGAAGTCCGCGGTCTTCCCCTCGGGAACCAGGCGCGGCATGCAGTCCACCAGCGCCACGAAGCCGTGGTCGAGGCACGGGATCTCCATGCGCCCGGCCCCGTTCATGACGTCGCGGAGCGGTGCCTCGGGCGGCACGATCTTGATGGCGGGCGCCGCGTGGGCGGCGGCATGGCCGTTGGTCTGGATGCTGGTCACTTCGAAGGACTCCTCTCGCCGGTGGATGCGCCGCTGCGCATCCGGTCGCGGGCGTACTCGGCGAACCATCCGTTCACGGCTTCCACCGCGCCGATGGTGCTCGGGCTGCCCTTGGTGTTCAGGTTGGGCACCACGTCGGACGTTGCGCCCCACGTGATGCCGACGGTCTTGACTGCCTCTGCAAGCGGCGTCGGTGCCAGGCCGCCCAAGGCGGATTCCTGCGTCGAAGGCCACGGCTTGCCCGCAGGCGGCATCGAAGCCGCCGCGGCCGCACCGGCCATCAGCGCCGCGTCCGACGTGGGGAACGCGCCATCGTTCGAACTGGCGTAGCAGAGGATCGACCACGCCACGCTGCGCAGCGCGGCATCGGTGACCCGCGCCTGCGCGCGCGATTCCTGCGTGACCACCCGGCTCCAGATGATGATCGCCACGCACATGGCAACGAACACCGCCGCCACCACCAGGATGATCCGGCGGTTGCGCGCCGCCAGCTCCGGCGTCATCGGCTCCGGCATGACCTCGTTCACCGCTCGATCTCCTCGGCCAGCATGCGCTGCCGCTCGCGTCGCTTCTCGGCATCCACGCGCGGATCGCACTCCGGCACCGCCAGGAGCAGCCGCTTGGTGTACGGATGCTGCGGGTTGCCGATCACGTCCTCGCGCGAACCTTCCTCCACGATCTTGCCGTCCTTCATCACCGCAATGCGGTCGCAGATGTGGTGGATCACCGCCATGTCATGGCTGATGAAGAGGTAGCTCAGTCCGAACTGCTGCTGCAGGTCGGCGAGCAGGTTGAGGATCTCGCTCTGGACGCTCACGTCGAGCGCGCTGGTGGGCTCGTCGCAGACGATCAGCTTGGGCTGGAGCGCCAGCGCGCGCGCAATGCCGATGCGCTGGCGCTGGCCGCCGGAGAATTCGTGCGGGTACCGGTCGGCCGCCGCGCGCCACAGGCCGCAGCGCTCGAGGAGCGCCTCGACCCGCTCGCGCAGCTCGTCGCCCGACGCCATGCCGTGCACCTCGAGCGGCTCGCCCACGATGCTGCCGACGCGCATGCGCGGATTCAGGCTGCCGCCCGGATCCTGGAAGATGATCTGCATGTCCCGGCGCAGGCGGCGCATGCTGGCCGAGTCCTGGCGGAAGACGTCCTTGCCCTCGAAGAGCACCTCGCCGCCCGTGGCCTGCTGGAGCGCCAGGATGGTGCGTCCCACCGTGGTCTTGCCGCAGCCGGACTCGCCGACCAGGCCCAGGGTCTCGCCGCGCTTGATGGTGAAGCTCACCCCGTCGACCGCCTTGTGGTGGCCCACGACGCGCTGCAGGAACCCCTTGCGGATCGGGAAGTAGGTGCGAAGCCCGCGGACATCGAGGATCACCGGCTCGTCGCTGCCGGGGGTCGGGGATTCATGGGCGTTCGCCACCATGGGAACGGGATGCTATCCGGCCCACCCCCACCGTTCCCGCCGTCAGCGCAGCGGAATCTCCACGTCCCGTTCCGTGCCGTCGGGGCGGACCACCGTCACCTGCACGGAAGGCGGCGCGGTCAGGCGAGTGCGGCCCACGGCGCTCCGGGTCAGCCGCACCCAGAGATCGTCCAGGGAGGTGACGCGGAGCCCCTCGAGCGCCACGATCAGCGAGCCCGCGGGAATGTCCGCCGCGATGGGCCCCTGCGAATCGCGCACGTCCACGCCACGACGCCCGTCGCGCTTGCCGTCGGTCAGCGCGGTGAGCCCGGCGCGTTCGAATGCCGTGACGAAGAGCCGCGCGTTCACGTTCGGATCCAGCGTGCCCAGCACCGCGCGCACCTTGAGGCGCGCGCCGGTCGGGTCCGCCGCGTCGCCGCGCCACACCTCGAGCGGCAGTTCGGATCCCGGCCGCTTGGTGCCGATCTCGCTCATCACCTCGTCGCTTGCATCGATGCGCTGGCCACCGATGGAAGTGATCACGTCGCCCACGCGAAGCCCCACCGCCGCCGCAGGACTGCCGGCAGACACCGACGTGATCACCGCGCCCTCGCCCGTGAAGTGCTCGGCCACCGTGCGGAACGCCGGGTCGCGCGCAGCAAGCGACGCAATGCGCCGCAGGTCCATCACGCTCACGCCGAGGAACCCACGCTTCACGGCGCCGTGCTCGATGAGCTGCGTGACCACGTTCTCCGCGATGGCCATGGGAATGGCAAGACCGATGCCCGCGAACTGCCCGCTGCCCACGGTGCTTCCGCGCCCGGTGGCGATGGCCGTGTTCATGCCGATCACGTTGCCGTGCGTATCGGTGAGCGGCCCGCCGGAGTTTCCCGGATTGATGGCCGCGTCCACCTGGATGAAGCTCTCGTACTCCACCTCGGCCAGGCCCGCGCTGCGGCCCACGCCCGAGACGATGCCGCTCGACATGCTGAAGCGGAACTCGAACGGCGAGCCGAACGCAAAGACCATGTCGCCCTGCGCAGGAAGCGCGGAAGAGCGCCGCGCCGGAAGCAGGCCGTCGGTGGTCACGCGCAGCACCGCGATGTCCGTGCGCGGGTCAAGCCCCACGAGCGTTGCCGGGTGCAGCGATCCGTCATGGAGCTGCACCTCGAGCGCCGTGGCACCGTCGACCACGTGCGCGTTGGTGACCACGTGCCCCGCGGTGTCCCAGATCCAGCCCGAGCCCGACTGCGTGAACTGCCGCACGCCGAGCCGGCCCTTCGATTCGCCGGCCACGCTCACGTGCACCACCGCGGGCTCCACCGCATCGCCGATGTCGCGGATGGCAGCGCTCATGGCATCGAGCACGTTGGTGCCGGCCAAGCGCGTGGATGCCGCCTCCATGCTGCGCGCCGTGCGTTCCACCTGCGCCATGCGCATGAGGGCGGGCACGGTCCAGAGCGCCGTTGCCGCCGCCGCCAGCAGCAATGCCGCGGGGAGCGCACGAACAAGTCGTGATTCGCTCATGAGACGTGCCCGGCCAGCTGCTGCAGGCGGGCCAGTTCGTCCGGGGCAATGGCGTAAGGGTGCTCGCCCAGCTCGCCGTCGCGCACGCGTTCGCGCCAGAGCTTGGCGGCGCGCTCGATCTCCGTGCCCACCGCGGCGAGCGGCTTCGCGAAGGCCGGCTGCCAGTGCGTGAGGCCAAGCAGGTCGTTGAGCACCACCACCTGCCCGTGGCACGCGGCGCCGGCGCCGCAGCCGATCACCGGCACCGTGGCGCGCTCCACCACCATCTGCGTGACTTCCGCGGGGCACGCCTCCACCAGGATCATGCTCGCGCCGGCGGCCTCGAGCGCCGCGGCATCGTGCAGGACCCGGAGCGCGGTCTCCGCGCTGCGGCCGGTGCTCACGTAGCCACCCTTCATCTTGGCCTGCTGCGGACGGCTGCCCACGTGCGCCACCACGGGGATGCCCGCGCGCGCCATCTTCTCGACGAGCGGCGCAAACGTCCGGTCCGCCTCGATCTTCACGCAATCCGCGTTGCCCTCGGTCATGAAGCGGCCCGCGTTGCGCAGGGCCTCGGCATCGTCGGCCTGGTAGCTCATGAACGGCATGTCGGCCATCACCACGCGCGAAGGCGCGCCGCGCTTGACGGCCGCGGTGATCATCACCATGAAGTCGAGCGGCGCATGCACCGTGGACGCGTGGCCCAGGATCATCTCCGCGGCGGTGTCGCCCACCAGCAGCACTTCCACGCCAGCCTTCTCCAGCCAGCGCGCCGTGGTGGCGTCGTAGCAGGTGAGGCACGAGAAGCGCCCGCCCGCCTTTGCGGTGCGGAACAGGTCACGCAGCGTGATCGCCGTCGGGGAGTCGCCCATGGCGCAAATTGTAGGAGGCCGTGCTCAGCGCCGCATCGGGTTCATGACCACGTTATCGCGACCACAGACGATCAGGTCCGCGATCTCGATCGCTTCCTTGAAGCTCTCCTGCGCCTGTTCCAGGTTGAAGACCGGCGAGATCACCTTGCCCTCGGAAAGGTGCTCGTGCGTGGCCACCGCGTCGCCCGCCACCAGCACGGTCACCGCCGGCTGCGGAAGGAGCAGCCCGCACGAGCCAGGCGTCACGCCATAGAGCGGGAAGAGGTCGACGCCTTCCGCGAGCCGGTCGGGCGCGGCCTTGCAGCGCTGCAGCGTGGCAACCTCCGCGCGCAGCGATGCCGCCAGGTCGCCGTCGCCGGATTCCTCCGCCTCCTGGTACTTCCCCACCAGCTGCGCACCGATCGCCTCGCGCTCGAGCTCGCCCACGTACCACTGCGCATCGTCGAAGGCGGCAAGCCCGCGGCGACGCATCGGATGGAAGTTCGTCAGGAAGACGTGCGTGATCGCCTCGGGCTTGAGCCCGCTGCGCTCGGCAAGCCGCGGCACCAGGATCTGCTCGGGAAGCGACGGGTCCACCAGGATCTTCGCGTCGCCCGCATCGATGAGCACCGTGGTGGCATGCGCCGGCCGCACGTCGCCGCGCTCCCCCCACAGCGGATTGTGCGCGAGCGTGCCGATCGAGATGACGCGGAAGGTGGCCATGGGGACGCGGATGGTAGGCGGCGGCACGGAACTTCCGCCGCCAACGGCCGACGGTTCCGCCAGCGCATCTACATTCGAGGGGCTGGGTCATCTATCCCACGGTGTGGTATACTTAAGCTCACCTTCGTCGAAACCGCCGCCTTCACGGCTACATGGGCTGCCTGAGCGGAACCGGGCGCCTCATGAGGCAACATCCATGAAACGCAACAACACCAAGTCCCCGGCGAAGTCCCGCAGCGCCGCGCAGGCCGCGCCGGCCGGACTCTCGCCCCTCGCTCGGCAACTCTGGCAATCGCTCGGCGAGGCCGGGCTGCATGCACGCGGCCTCATGACCCTCCGGACCACCGTGGTGCCGAAGCCACCCCCGACGCGATCAAGTGCATCCATCGCCCGGGCACGCCGCCGTGCCGGCATGTCGCAGGCAGTGCTTGCCCGCTATCTCAACGTCTCCCCGAAGACCGTGCAGAGCTGGGAACACGGTGCGCGCGTGCCGAAGGCCGGCGAAGCAAGGTTGCTGCAGCTGTTCGCAGCGGACCCGGTGGCGTTCACGGATTGGATTGGGCGGATCGGAGCGTAGAAATCGCCACGCGCCGACTCACCCCTCCCCGCCCCCATGATGCTCCGCCGCCAGCATCCCCAGCGGGTTGCGCGGGTCCGCCTTCTTCCTGGCCAGCGCCTCGATCACGCGCTTGGGCACCAGCGGCTCCAGCTTGTCGAGCGTGCCGCCGAAGGCCGCGATCTGCTTGATGAGGCTCGAGCTGGTGTACGCGTAGTTCTCGCCGGTCACCACGAACACCGTCTCGATGTTCGCCACCTGGCGATTGGTGATGGCCAGCTGGCACTCACTCGCCAGGTCGCTCACGTTGCGAATGCCGCGGATGATGGCCACCGCACCCACCGAGCGCGCGAAGTCCACGGTGAGGCCCGAGTACGTCTCCACGCGCACGGGTGCGCCGCCCGGCGCCGCCTTCACCAGGTCCGCCACGCACGCGCGCGCCAGGTCCAGGCGCTCCTCGAAGCTGAAGAGCGCGGGCTTGCTCGGGTTGTGGCCAATGGCCAGCACGATCTCGCTGAACATGCCGCGCGAACGCTCCAGCACGTCGAGGTGACCGAGCGTGATCGGGTCGAAGCTGCCGGTGTAGACCGCAAGGTGGTGCTTCATGGCTCGTGTTTCCGCTTGGTTCCGGGTGATTCGGATCGAATGCGCGCGCGCCGACACTGGGTTCCGCACGTCCGCAGACCGCACAGACGGAACACCCACTGCGAAGGCTAGCGCAGGGGCGGGGTCTTATCGGGTGGACCCGAAACAGGCAACAAAAATGCACGCACATTGCTTGCGGCGCGGCCGGTGGAATCGACTCTCTTCATGTCTCGGGTGCACGTGAGGGTTGCACCCGGGACAACAAGGAATACGCGATGCGGAGCTTGGAAAAGGGAACCGCATCGCCACGTGCGGGATCGTGATCGGTCTCGACCCCGCACCGACAAGCAAAGGGCCCGAGCATTGTGGGCCCCCGAACACGGGCCCGAGCATTGTGGGCCCACGACATACGGGCCCGCTGCACGCGGGCCCAACGGAACTTGGGCCGAGCAGTCTGGCCCGACAATCCCTGGATCGGCCCCGTCTCGGTTGGATGCCTCCCCGAGTCGGGGTTTCCAGTTTTTGGGATGTGGATGGTCCCGACGGCGCCGCGCGACGCGCGTCGCAACGCGCTGCAGCGCCCCTGCGCACAGACCCGCGTCAATCCATCAGGTGCCCAAGCCCGCTCGCCCGCAGCACGTTCCGGAAGCTGTCGCTGAAGACGAAGTTGTGCTCGGGGAAGGCCAGCCCGCTCATGTTCTGGTCCACGTGGCTGAACATGATCTCGGTCTCGCCGATCTTCTCCCACTGCCCCGTGCGGTGGTCGAAGCGCTCGATGGTGCCCACCGTGCCCGCGCCCATCGGGTCGATGCGCTCGATGCGCGCGTCGTAGCGGATGCACTGGCCGGGCACCACGTCCTGGGTGATCTCGGCCTTCTGGATCTTGGCCAGGACCACCTTCTCCTTGAAGCGCCGGAGGCTCCCCGTGAGGATGCCGGCGGTCTGCGCCATGCCCTCGATCATGAGGCTGGCGGGCATCACGGGCTGGGCCGGGAGCCCGTCCTTCGCCGGGAAGTGCTCGTGGAGGTGCTCCTCCGCGAGCGACACGTTCTTGATGGCCACCAGCCGGCGATCCGGCTCGTAGGTCACGATCGTGTCGATCCACATCCAGCGCATGCGTGGCTCCGTGCAAAAAGAACCGCGCGCCGGACGGGCCGGCGCGCGGGGTGGTTCACTTCTTGAGCTTGATCTCGATGAAGTCGCAGAGGCTCTTCACCGTGAACAGCTTGGCGAGGCCGCGGACGTTGCGGTCGCCGCCGAACGAGGACAGGTCCACGTGCGGCATCTTCTCCTTGAGCACCGCGAAGCCGGCGTCGGTGAACTTGCCGTCCTTCACGTAGTCCGGGTTCGACATCATGTTCTCGGGGAACAGCTCGCCCTGCTCGATCTTGAAGGGCTTCTCCGGGGTGGAGAACTTCTTCTCGAGCTGGAACTGGATGTCGAGGAAGTCGATGCTCTCGGCACCGAGGTCCTCGGTGAGCGTGGCGGTGGCGATGATCTCGTCGCGATCCGCGCCGAGCGCGTTCTCGAGGACGTCCGTCACCTTCTCTTCGATGTCTGCACGGGAAATGGCCATCTGGTCTCCGTCTGGTGGCATCCTTGCACGCGGGCCCGCCTGGGCACCGCACGATCCCAGGTCACCCCTGGGAGGGGTTCTGCGGAGGGATCCGCAGGGGGCGCAGTGTAAATCGGCCCGAGACGGCCGTCTCCGGCTCGCCTCCGGCATGTCGGCGAACGGTGCCGGCGCCCTTGAACGTGAACGATCCGTCCGGAAGTTCCTTCTCGAGCTGGACGTCCACCTCCAGGGCCTCCCCGGGGCGGACGAACGAGCCGTAGCGCATGGCCTTGGCGCCTCCGAGGACCATCCGGGGGTGTCCCCGGGCCTCCAGGAGGGCCCTGGCGGCCTGGACCATGGCCTCCAGCATGAACACCCCAGGCAGCACCTGGAAGGTCGGGAAGTGGTCCTGGAGGTACTCCTCGGCCAGGGTGACCTGCTTCAGGGCCCGGACCCGGTCGGGGGTCTGCTCCAGGATGGTGTCGATGAGCGCGAAATGCATCCGGGCGGGATGGTAGCGGCGGCACGAAAGGTCCGCAAAGATCGTTCGGAAACCGCGTGGATTGCCGATGGAACCACACTATGGCCCGCTCGAAATCGACCGATGGATCGACCGCTTCGCACTTCTGGAATCAGCCCGAGTTCCGCGCACGCGTGGCATGGGTGGCCGCCGCCCTCGGCACCGCCGCCCTGATGCTCGCCCTGGGCTCGTTCCACCACGCCGACTGGCCTTCGACTGCCGTCGCGGTGCACAACACCCCGCCCACCAACCTGATGGGGAACGCCGGCGCCGCCATCGCGTATTGGACGTACGCCGTCTTCGGCTACGGCACCTGGTTCGCGGTGCTGCTGGCAGCTGCGGCGCTCGCTGCCATGCCGTTCGGGTTCCGCGCGCAGCATCTCTGGCTGCGCGTCATCGGCGCGGTCATGCTGGTGCTCTGCACCGGCGCGCTGCACGCGCTCTGGGCGCAGAAGGTCGGCCCGGTGGCCGGCGTCGAGGCCGGGCTCATCCCGCAGTGGATCGCCAATCAGCTCGACTACCGCTTCCACGGATTCACCGCCAGCCTGATGCTCCTCTGTGGCACCGCCATCGGTGCCGTCGTGGCAGCGGACGAGGTGGTCTTCCGCATCCCCGGCGCGGTGATGCGTGGTCTGTCGTTCCTGGAGCCCATCTTCAAGTTCGACTGGGCCGGCTTCGCGGCGAGCCTGACCGGCAAGCAGCGCGCCACGCCCGCCCTCACCGGCATCGGCGCCAACTCCTCCCCTGCCATGCGCAAGGCAGGCGCCCGCGCCATGAAGGGCGTGGTGGTCGACGAGGACGAGGAAGGCGCAGACAACGTCCAGGTGCTCGAGCCAAAGGCCGGCAAGCGCAAGGACGAGGATGAGGAGGAGGAGGAAGAAGAGGACGATGATTACGAGGACGAGGACGAGGACGAGGATGACGACGATTACGACGACGAGGATGAGGACGAAGACGAGGATGACGACGAGGAAGAGGAGGAGGAAGACGACGAAATCGACGCCGCCCCTGCCCTTCCCGTGCGCGCGGTCCCGTCCGATGCCGAGCTGAAGGCCAAGATCTCCAAGCTCCCGGTGCGGATCGCGGCCGCACCCAAGAAGATCGCCATGCGCGACGAGGACATTCCGCGCACCGTGGACTACTCGGGCTACCAGTTCCCGGGCATCGATCTGCTGGCCGACCCCACCGGCAACTTCTCCGCCGAAATGGACTCCTTTGTCCGCGAGCAGGCCACCAAGCTGACCGCGGCACTCCAGGAGTTCGACATCGAGGGAGAAATCAAGCAGATCGACAGCGGGCCGGTGATCACCACGTACCAGGTGGAGCTGGCCGAGGGCACGCGCGCTGCGCGCCTGCAGCCCGTGGCCGACGACCTTGCGCGCAAACTGAAGGCGCAGAACATCCGCATCATCAACAACCTGGTGGGCAGCGGCGCGGTCGGCATCGAGGTGCCGAACCCCAAGCGCGAACAGGTGCGACTGAAGGAACTCATGAGCGGGCCATCCGCCAACGGCATGGCGCTTCCCATGTTCCTCGGCAAGAACGCTGCCGGCGAACCGCTGGTGCTCGACCTGGCCAAGCAGCCGCACATGCTGATCGCCGGCACCACCGGCAGCGGCAAGAGCGTCTGCATGAACACCATCATCATGAGCTGGCTCTACACCAAGCGCCCGGACGAGCTGAAGCTCTGCCTGGTGGACCCGAAGATGGTGGAGATGGCGCAGTTCAGCGACGTGCCGCACCTCATGGCCCCGGTCATCACCGACATGACCAAGGCCGCCGGCATCATGGAATGGGCGGTCCGGCACATGGAGGAGCGGTACGAGCTCCTGAAGAACGCCAAGGTCCAGAACATGGGCTCGTACAACAAGCTCGAGGAGGACGAACTCCGCGCCCGCCTCAATCCGGCGAACGATGCCGACTGGGCACGCGTGCCAAAGAAGCTCCCCTACATGGTATTCGTCATCGACGAGCTGGCTGACCTCATGATGCAGCACAAGGAGGTCGAGCAGTCGATCGTGCGCATCGCGCAGAAGGCGCGTGCCGTGGGCATGCACCTGGTGCTGGCAACGCAGCGCCCGCAGGCGAACGTGGTCACCGGTCTCATCAAGAGCAACATGCCGTGCCGCGTCACGTTCCGCGTGGCGAGCGCCATGGACAGCCGCATCGTGCTCGACGAAAAGGGCGGCGAGCTGCTTCTTGGACAGGGCGACATGTTCATCAAGCCGAACGGAGCCAACTGTGCGGAACGCGCACAGGGAACCTACGTGGACGATCGCGAGACCGCCAAGGTGACCGACCACCTCCGCACCGTCGCCACCCCCAACTTCGAGCGCGTCCTCGTGGCCATCAAGGGTCCCGGCGGCTCGTGCGAGGAAGGCGGCGAGGGCGAAGGCGCCGGCATGCCGAGCGGCGAGCGCGATCCGCTGTTCGACCGCGCCGTCGAGATCATGATCGAGACCAACCGCGGCAGCGTCAGCATGCTGCAGCGCAAGATGTCGATCGGCTACGGTCGCGCCAGCCGCCTGGTGGACCAGATGGCCGAGGCCGGCATCCTGGGCGAGGCCCGCGGCGCCAGCCCGCGCGAGGTGCTGATCACCATGGCCGAATGGGAACGCATGCAGGAGATGGAAGCCGACGGCGGCCGCGAGCTCACCGACGAGGAACGTCGCCTGGCCGAGAAGGTCGACCAGGAGAGCGACGCATTCCAGGATTCGTTCGGCAGCGGCGACGAGGAGGACGGCAAGTGAGCATTCCCGCGCTGAACCCCGACGTGATCCGCCGCGGCCTCGATGCCGCCATCGAGCAGGCCGAGAAGAGCTGGAAGGAGGGCGGCATCCCCATCGGGAGCTCGCTCCTCGACGCCGGCGGCAAGGTGGTGGCCGCAGGCCACAACATGCGCGTGCAGAGCGGCGACCCCACCGCGCACGCCGAGGTGAGCTGCGTCCGCAACGCCGGCCGCCGCCGCGACTGGCGCCACCTGACGCTCGTCAGCACGCTGAGCCCCTGCCCCATGTGCTCGGGCACGGCCATCCTCTTCAAGGTGCCGCGCGTCGTCATCGGCGAGCACCGCACCTTCATGGGCGCCGAGAGCTGGATGCGCGCCAACGGCATCGAGCTCACCGTGGTGGATGATGCCCGCTGCATTGCCCTGATGGAGCGCCTCCAGCAGGAGAAGCCCGACCTCTGGGCCGAGGACATCGGCGAATAAACGGACCTCACACCCGTTTCCCCACATCGCGCGCGGTTTCCGCGCGCGATTTTCTTTGACCAACGGCTTGCTTCCCCCGCCACCGTAAACGACCCTTCTGGTGTTCCGCCACGGAGGCACCATGAGCAGCATCTGGCACATCTTCCTGCAACTCGCCCAACAGCTCCGGACCTGGTCCACGAGCCAGGGCCGCGCCGAAGGCCAACTGCAACCAATCAGAGTCAGCGTCCGTGCCCGGAACACGAACCATTCACCGCATGGAAGGCGCCGCTGAGCGCGCGCCGACGGACCGAGGGAAAGGGATCACGGACCGGCGAGGCTGCCCGAGCGGTGTGGGCAGCCCCGGTCACTTTTGGGATTGACGCTGCTCCGCACGCGTCCCCCCACCCGCGGCGGTGAGGCCATTGCCGAACCGACGCCACTGGAGCAACACGTGCCTGGCCCCCTCGCCGGAGGGGCAGTGGCGGCGCCATGCCGCCCGCCCCGCAAGGCGACGGGGCCAGTACGCCGGCGTCACGAAATCGTCACCCCACGCAGCCGAACCTACGCCCCAATCGTCGCCCGCAACCCCTCGCCAAACGGCGCGATCACGCGATACCCCAGCAAGTCCGCGGCCAGCCGAATGTCCGCCTCGCTGTCCCGCACGTCCCCGGTGCGCACCGGCCGGAAATCGATCGATGCCCGCACCACCAGTGCCGAGGACATCGCTTCCACCAGTTCCAGCAGGCTGTAACGCGTGCCGCAGGCGATGTTGCACATCTCCCCCTGCAGCACGCGCTGCGTCGACGCTGCCAGCAGGTTGGCATGCACCACGTTGGCCACGTGCGTGAAGTCCCGCGTCTGCTGCCCGTCGCCATAGATCACCGGTCGCCCGCCGGAGCGAAGCGCGTCGGCGAACATGGGAATCACCGCCGCATACGGCGAGTCATGACGCTGCCTGGGACCGAAGATGTTGAAGTACCGCAGGCTGACGGTCTCAAGCCCGTAGCAAAGCCCCCATGCACGCATGAGGTGCTCCCCGGCAAGCTTCGTGTACGCATACGGCGAGAGCGGATCCGGGCGCACCGATTCCGACTTCGGCAATGCCGGCGTGTTCCCGTACGCGCTGCTCGACGCCGCATAGACGACGCGCCGCACGCCGTGGCGGCGCGCCGCTTCCAGCACGCGCAGCGTGCCGTCCACGTTCACCTGGTGGTAGAGCGCGGGCACCTCGATGCTCCGCGGCACGCTCCCGAGCGCGGCCTGGTGGAACACGGTGTCCGCGCCCGCGAACGCGCGGTCGAGCACCGCATTGTCCATGATGCTGCCCCGCTCGAACGCGGCCGTCCGCGCCGGGCCGGCAAGGTTCGCCTCGCGCCCGTTGGAGAGGTCGTCGACGATCCGCACCTTCGCGCCGAGCTCCACCAGCGCATCGGAAAGATGGCTGCCGATGAACCCGGCGCCGCCGGTCACGCAGACCGTCCGGCCGGCGAAGGCTGCGCGATGCTGTTCCAGTGCTGCGTGGAGCATGCGCGGAGGTTAGACGCACCCGGCGGCATGCCGCAAAACGAGCGCGGCGCCCGGAATGCTCCGGGCGCCGCGAAGGTTGCATCGGTTGTGCGTCAGCAGGTCACTTGAAGGTGGCCTTGAACGCCTTGATGGCCGCGCCGAACTGGTCCTCGAGGCCCTTGAAGGACTTCTTCTCGGAGAGCTGGTCGCGGAGCGCCTTGCCCGGGCCCTGGAAGTACTCCAGGAGGCCCTTCTCGAACGCGGTGACCCGGGTCAGCGCCACGTCGTCGAGGAAGCCCTTCGACGCGGAGAAGATCGAGATGCACTGGTCGATGACGGTGAACGGCGTGAACTGGCCCTGCTTGAGGAGCTCCACCATGCGCGCGCCGCGGTCGAGCTGGCGCTGGCTGGAGGCGTCGAGCTCGGTGCCGAGCTGCGCGAACGCCTCGAGCTCGCGGTAGGCCGCAAGGTCAAGGCGCAGCGAGCCGGCGACTTCCTTCATCGCCTTGATCTGCGCGTTGCCGCCCACGCGGCTCACCGAGATGCCCACGTTGATGGCGGGACGCACGCCGGCCGAGAAGAGCTCGGGCTGCAGGTAGATCTGGCCGTCGGTGATGGAGATCACGTTGGTCGGGATGTACGCCGACACGTCGCCTTCCTGCGTCTCGATGATCGGGAGCGCAGTGAGCGAGCCGCCGCCGTTCTCGTTGGAGAGCTTGGTGGCGCGCTCGAGGAGGCGGCTGTGCAGGTAGAAGACGTCGCCCGGGTACGCCTCGCGGCCCGGCGGGCGACGGAGGAGGAGCGAGAGCTCGCGGTATGCCACGGCCTGCTTGGAAAGGTCGTCATAGACCACCAGGACGTGCTTGGGGGTCTTGCCTTCCTTGCCCTGCCACATGAAGTACTCGCCCATCGCGCAGCCCGAGTAGGGAGCGATGTACTGGAGCGGCGCGGGCGAGGAGCTGCCGGCATTGACCACGATGGTGTAGTCCATGGCGCCGTTCTTGCGGAGCGTCTCGACGACGCCCGCCACGGTCGAGTCCTTCTGGCCGACCGCGACGTAGATGCACACCACGGCTTCCGGCGTGCCCCAGTACTGCTTCTGGTTGATGATGCAGTCGAGGCAGACGGCGGTCTTGCCGGTCTTGCGGTCGCCGATGACCAGCTCGCGCTGGCCGCGGCCCACCGGGATCATGCTGTCGACGGCCTTGATGCCGAACTGGAGCGGCTCCTTCACCGGCTGGCGCGCGGCGATGCCGGGGGCGACGATGTCGACCTTGCGGGTGCCGGAGGCGCGGATGGCCGGGCCACCGTCGACGGCGACTCCGAGCGGGTCAACCACGCGGCCGAGCATCTCGGGGCCGACGGGCACTTCCAGGATGCGGCCGGTGGCCTTGACGGTGTCGCCTTCGCGGATCAGGTCGGTGTCGCCGAAGAGGGCGGCGCCGACGGTGTCCTGCTCGAGGTTCATGGTCAGGCCCGTGACGGTCTTGCCGCTCTGGGTCTGGAACTCGAGGAGCTCGCCGGCCATGACCTTGCCGAGGCCGTAGACGCGGGCGATGCCGTCGCCCACCTCCACCACCTGCCCGACCTCGGAGATCTCGAGCTGGGAGGCGAAGTTCTTGATTTCCTGCTTGATGACGGACGTGATCTCGTCGGTCTTGATCTTCACGGCGTGCCTTTCGAAAGAAGCGTGGTCAGTGTCTTTGATTCGGTGAATCGCTGGTTCAGGAGAGGAAGGTGCCCGCGTCGCGGCCGGCGAGGCCACGGTCGAGGAGCGTCGAGCGCATGCGGCGGAGCTGGGCGGCCACGGAGCCGTCGATCAGCTGGTCGCCGATGCGGAGCTTGAGTCCGCCGATCATGGCGGGGTCGGCGTAGTAGTGGAGCACGGGATCCTTGCCGAGCGACTTCTTGAGGTCGGCGGCAAGCGTGGCCTGCGTGGCGGCGTCCACCGAGCCGGACGCGGTGAACACGTCCACCTCGATGCGGCCGAAGGCGTCCTGCTCGAGGATGTCGTACGCATCGCCGATGCTCAGGAGCTCGGCCAGGCGGCCCTTGCGGTTGAGGACCAGGATGAAGTTCAGCAGCGTGTCGGTGACGCGCCCGCCGAAGATCTTCCTGAGCGACGCGGCGCGCTGCGCCGGGTCGACGATGGGCGAGCGGAACAGCTCGAGCGCACCCTTGTCGGCGCGGACGATGCTGCACACCTCGCGCAGTTCCTCGCCCATGGAAGCCACGCCTGCGTTGCCACCGACCTCGCGTGCGAGCTCGAAGAGCGAACGGGCGTAGACCTTGGAGACTTCGTCGATCTGGGTGGGCATCGGGAGCCTTGCTGTCGGGTGGCGTGCTGGCTGGTTCGTGCGGCGGCGGTCAGTGACGGCTGGACGCGAGTTCCTGCAGGGATTCCTGCACGAGACGCGCGTTGTCCTGGTCGTTCACCTCGCGGCGCAGGATCTTGGAGGCAACCTCCACGGCGAGCGCCGCGGACTGCGCCTGCAGCTCGGCGACGGCGGCCTTGCGCGCGGACTCGATGTCGGCGTTGGCGCGCGAGACGCGCTCGGCGAGCTCCTGCTCGTTCCTGGCCTTCAGCTCGTCGGCGATGCGCTGGGCATCGGCGCGGGCCTGCTTGATCATGTTGGCGGCCTCCTCGCGGGCATTGGCGAGGCTCTTCTCGAACTCGGCCTGCGCAGCCTTGGCGGCGGTGCGGGCGTCCTCGGCGGCCTTGATCTCGCCGACGATCTTCGCGTTGCGCTCGTCGAGCGCCTTGGCGATGGTCGGCCAGACCTTGACGGCGAGGATCCCGAACGCCACGCCGAACACGACGAACGCCGTGATGGCCGGGAGGAGTTCGAACGAGACCGGGTTGCCCGGGCCTGCGGAATTGGCGAGGAGAAGGAGGTTCATGCGGTGTTCCTTGGTGCCTGCCCGCGACGCGCGGGGCTTCGTTCTGAATGGTCTCCCCGCCCCTTTCGGGGCGAGGAGACCGTGGTTTGGACCGACTGCCGGCGGGTGCCGGCGGTCCAGCGCGGTCAACTCACTTGTTGATGCCGAGCAGCGACACGACGACTGCGAAGAGGGCGACGCCCTCGACCAGTGCGGCGGTCAGGATCATGTTGGTGAAGATGCGGCCGCCCATCTCGGGCTGGCGAGCGGTGCTCTCGTTGGCAGAGGCGCCGATGCGACCGATGCCGAGGCCGGCGCCGATCACGGCGAGACCGCCGACGATGCCGGCGCCGATGCCGACGCCCATGCCCTTGTAGTCGGCAGCAGCGGCCGCGCCGGTGTCGGCGAGGACGGAGCTGGCGGCGGTGGCGGCAGCGATGATCGCGAGGGTGGTGGTGTTCTTCATGTCTGTTCTCCGTTGGTTGTCAGGCGCCGTGGCGCGCCGCTTCATGCATGTCCCGCGCATCCACGTGCGCGCAGGGGAGAGTGGGGTCTCCGGCCCTGGTTCAGTGTCCGTGCACGGCACCCGGCGCATGGGCCGCCGCGCTCTCCGAACCGTGATGGTCTTCGTGGCCGTGTTCCTCGTCGTGGTGTTCCCCGTGGTGTGCCATCTGGCTGATGAACACGGCCGTGAGGAACATGAAGACGAACGCCTGCAGGAAGGCGACGAAGAGTTCGAGGAAGGTGATGATGACGGCGAATCCGCCGGCGAGCAGCGAGATGCCGCCCACCGCGAACATGGCAAGGCCGGCGGAACCGGCCATGGCGCCGAACATCATGAGCGTGGCCATCAGCGTGTGGCCACCGACCATGTTGGCGAAGAGTCGGATGGCAAGCGCGGCAGGCTTGATGACCATGCCCAGCACTTCCACCACGAAGATGATCGGGACGACGAACCAGAGGCCCTTGTTGGCAACCAGCTCGTGGCCGCCGCACAGGTGCTCCAGCGTGCCCTTGACGCCGAGCTCGCGCACCGACTGCCACTGGATGGCGAGGAACGCCCAGAGGGCGAGCGCCATGTTCACCGACAGGCTCGCGGTGGCGGTGCCGCCGATCCAGAGCATGGCCTTCTTGGCGGCGGCGTTCTCTTCCTCGGTGCCGTGGCCGCCGAAGGAATGCGCGATCTCCTGGATGTCCATCAGCGGAACCAGGCCCATGAGGTTGAGGACCAGCACGAAGAAGAAGAGCGAGAGCAGGAACGGGAGCCACGCGCGGGCGAGGCGCGCGCCCATCACCGGCTCGAGCATCTGCGAGTAGAGGCCATCCACCAGCACTTCGACGATCTGCGCGGGGCGCCCCTTGGTCACCCAGCGGTCATGGCCCTGGCTCTCGGGGCCGATGCGGATGCGCGATGCCGAGTAGAGGAGCCAGACGAGCGCGATCAGCGCACCGACGAGGAGCGACACGACGCTGAGCTTGACGTCGGTGCCGAACTTCTCGGAGAAACCGCTCGACTGGTCGAGGACGTGGCCGAGGGGATTGGCGCCGGAGGCGAGGAGGAGGGTCATCGGGTCATCTCTCAGAGGCTGCGGTGCACGATCCGCACCACCATCGCGGTCTCGGCCGCGAGGCATGCGAGGTAGGTCCCGACGGTGGCCAAAACGGCGACAAGGCCGACCGACGGGGCGGACCAGTATATAGACAGGCAAACTCCAGGGACCGCCGCGAAGCGGATCAGGGTGGCCCCGAGCCACATCGAGCCGCAGATGCTTGCGGGACGGGGTGTTGTGGACACAAAGAGGAGGGCCGACAGGCCGGTGGCGAGCCCCGCCCCCAGGGCCCCCAGGCCGGTGGCGAGGGCCATGGTGCGCGGTTCGGCAGCCAGCTGGGAGGCTCCCAGGGCTGCCAGCACGGCCACCACGGTCACGATTCCCACGGCCCAGAGCACCGGCCGGGGCGGAATGGCGATTTCCTGTTCCGGCGGCGGAGCCTTGGGCGCATTCATGGCTTGCGATCCTTCCGCGCCTCTTCGAATTCACGGTTGGCGCGCATGGCACCCCGGATGAGGGTGCTCAGGCCAACCACGATTCCGGCGATTCCGCCCACCAGGAGCCACGTTGGCGAGGTGCCGGCCCAGCGGTCGATGACCCAGCCCACCAGGGCGCCGGCCACCACTTCCGAGCTCGTCTGCATCCCCAGACCCGCCATTCTCCAGCCGATGCTGTTCTCGCGGCGCTCGCGAGACCCGCTTGGACGAAGGGAAGGAAGCATCGCCGGAGCCTACCCGGAGCCCCTGCCCTAGAATCCCGCTCCCATGTCCATCCGCGACAACGAGATCGTCGACGTCACCCCCAAGAAGCTCAACCGCACGGAGAGCCTCTTCGTGGTGAATGCCTTCAAGGGCCTGGGCACCACCCTGCGGCACGCGTTCCAGAACGTGGGCCGCAACGGCGCCAACAAGGACACGCTCTGGGTGCTCCAGTACCCGGAGCAGCGCCGCGAGCAGCGCGACGTGGAGGAGGGCGGCATGTACAAGCCGTACTTCCGCGGCGTGCACCGCCTGAACAAGGACGAGGACGGCCGCGTCCGCTGCGTGGCATGCTTCATGTGCCAGACGGCGTGCCCCGCGCACTGCATCCACATCGTGGCCGACGAGAGCCCGTGGCCGGACCGCGAGAAGTACCCCAAGCAGTTCGACATCGACGAGCTCCGCTGCATCTACTGCGGGATGTGCGAGGAAGCGTGCCCCTGCGACGCCATCGAGCTCACCACCACCTACGACGTGACGGGCATGAGCCGCAACGAGCTCATCTTCGACAAGGCGAAGCTGCTGGAGATGTACGACCGGACCATCGGCGACAAGCCGATGTGATGCGCGGGGCGCAGGCCCCGCACGCAGGTCACGCCACGGAATTCACGGACTGACGGACGAGCGAAGGGCTCGACCCCGGATCATGGGTTCGAGCCCTTCTTCTTTTTCTTCCCGAAGAGGTCGCCGATCTTCTCGCCGATGCTCTCGACGGTCTTGCCCACGTCCTTGCCGATGTCCTTGGTGTTGAGGATCAGCTTGACCTTCTGCTCGAGCTTGGCGGGCTGGCCATTCACTTCCCCCAGCGGGCCGCGGAGGCGGATGCGCAGCTGCACCGCGTCCACCATGCCGAGCGACACCGTGTTGAGCGCGTTGGCGATGCTGCCGCCGCCGTCCTCGTTGGGCAGCACGTTGACCACCTCGCGCGCCACCGAGGCCAGCGGGTAGTTGGCGGCGATGGCGCGCGCGTAGGGCGGCTCCTGCGTGAGGTCGATGTCGCCGTCGAAGATGAGGCGCGTGACCCAGCCCTTGCCCTGGCGCTCGATGCCGATGGAGAAGTCCTTGTACTTCAGCTGCCCCTGGCGGATGGTGACCACCAGCGGATCGATCACGCCCTCGACGGGCTTGCCATCCTTGGCCTGGAAGATCTTCAGCGTGTTCAGGACGGCATTGTTTGTGTTGCGCTCCAGCAGCACGTCGCCCACCACCAGCTTCATGTCGCCGTCCATGGCGGCGCGGTTGCCGTCGAGCGAATACTTCACCGCGTCCACCGTGAAGCGGATCGGCTTCTTCTCGTCGGCCAGGCGCACGTCGCGGAAGATGGGGTTGATGGCAGCCAGGTAGCGCCGGCGCAGCGGTTCGGAGGGGATGAAGTCGACGGTCACCGGCTTCGGTGCGGCCACGGTGATGACGCCCGCGTCGAGGTGGATGGCAGGCGCCTGCATCTGCAGGTACTTGCTGGAGACGGTGGCGTTCGCCACGGCGCTGCCGGGCGCGGTGGAGGCCACCGCGGCATCGACGTTGATGTCCGGGCCGACGGCTTCCTCGAGCTCCGTGCCCATGCCGAGCAATGCGCCCAGCACGCGCGTCGAGGCATGCTCGGCCTTCAGCGTGCCGTCGACGCGCATGCGGTCGCCCAGGATGCTGCCATCGGCACTGCCCCAGTCGACAAGCTTGGCGTCGAGCGCAAGCGGGAACTTCGCAGCGCCCGTGCCGGTGCCGGAGATGCTGGCGTTCGCCTTCACGGCGGCGGGCTTGGTGAGGCCCGGGGCGTCGATGGCAACGGAGACGGTTTCCACGACCACGGTCTCGCCGGAGGTGGGCACCAGCGTGACCGGACGGAGGTCGAGCCGCACCACGGCGGACGTGCCCGGCGGGAGCTTGATGCTGGGCTTGGCGGAAACGTTGGCCGGAGCGGGGGCCGTGGCAGCGGACGCGCCCGGAGCGGGAGCGGCATCGCTGCCCGAACCGCCGATCCTCACGCGCACCGAGGTGAGCGTTGCCTTCACGCCCACTGCCCCCACCTGCTTCCACGCCGGTTCCTTCTTCCTGCCTCCCTCGTCGTCCTTCGCCGAGATGGCATTGAGAAGCTCCGTTGCCTGCGCGCCCGGGATGGTGATGTCGGCGGAGCTGTTGGCGATGATCAGTTCCTCGCCCGCCAGCTGTCCGCGCAGGTCGGCCTTGAGGCGATCGAGCGTCGACTGCACCTCGAAGGCGATGTCCCGCTCGCCTGCGCTTGCGGCCTTCGCGGTGATGCGCGCGTCCTTGCCGATCTCCTTGCGCATCGATTCATCGAGGTCGATGAGCGTGGCCAGGCCGTCGCCGTTGATTCCGTCGAGCTTTGCATCCACGTCCCAGCCCGCCGGCTGGGCGCCGGACGCGGCGTGCCACCCGAAGCGCGCCTCGACGGGCGCAACCTGCTGCAACGCCGCACCACCGCGGCGGCCGGAGAGCTTGGCGGCCAGCGTGCCGTTGGCCGTCATTCGGTCACCGAGGCCAACCGTCACGTCGAGCGCAAGATCGGTGATGGCGGCGTCGCCGGAAAGTCCGGGGATGCCGGTCATCGTGGCGGATGCCAGGCGGATGCCGACCTTTGCCGACGCCGGGGCATCGAAACCCCACGGCATGGTGCGCTTCATGCTGAGCGATTCGACGCGCAGGTCCAGCTTCGCCGGGCCGGCGAGTGCGCCCGGGAATCCCGGTGCCGCGGCGCGCAGCAGGCCGGGCTCGACGTTGGTGGCGACTTCCGCATTCACGGCAAGCGCCTCGCGCGAGAGCGACGCATTCGCCACGACCCTGGTGGATCCGGAGGTCACCGTCACCGTGCCGCGGCCGTCCGCGAGCGAGCCTTGGTAGCGCACGACCGCGTCGAACACGCCCGTGCCGACCTTCGGCAGGATGTCGCCGACGGCAGGAACCTCGCGCGCGACGCGCGATGCGGAAATGCCGGCAACGCTCACGTCGGCAAGCAGCGCCGCGGAATCGATGGACTGCTGCGAGAGATCCTTGAGGCCGACAGCTCCCACGGTGACCTTCACCGGCATGCCGTCGAAGGACGCCTGCGCCGCCACCCGTGCGTCCTCTCCCAGCGCGGCGGCGATGGCCTCCACGCGGACCTCGCCGAGCTCGAAGCTGCGCCGGCCTTCACCTTTTCCCACCAGGAGATGCACGGGCGCCTGGCGCTTGGACGCACCGATCTCCACGACCACGTCGCCCACGACCTTCCCCAGCTGCGTGCCGAGGGAGCCGGGCAATTCGAGCTTGTTCAGGTACACCGCCGCCGCGAGCGGCGCATCCACGTCCACGCCGAAGTGCGCCAGCAGCGCGGGCTCGATCGCGTTCGCCTTGAACGAGGAGCCGGACTCCACGCGTACCGCGCCATCGGTGGCAACGGTGCCGCGGAGCTCGACCTTCACGAGCGGCGCATCGACCCGCACCGCGAACGCCGGCGTGGTGCCGTTTCCGAGGCTCGCGTCGATGAGCGCGATGCTGCTGCCGACGTCGCGCGCAACGTCGAGCGCCATGTCGCTCGGCATGAACGGACGCACCAGCGCGGTGGGAAGCGCTTCCACGCGGAGCGTTCCATATGCACCGAATGCACCGCCCATGTGCGCCGAGGCCACCACGTGCATCGGCGCCGCCTTCCCGGCGCCGGCGGAGACCGCGGACACGTCGAGCGCAATGCCGTCCGCCATGGGCGCGGCCTTGAGCGAGCCGCGGATCTCGGAGATGTCGAGCGCCACGCGACCGTCCGGGCCCGGGACCTGCAGCCCCGCAAGCGCGAGCGTCAGCGTCGAATCGAAGGCAATCCGCTCCGTCGGGAACGCGCCATCGGCACCGGTGGCGGGGATGGCCACGTCGCGCGCGCGCAGCGAAAGGCGCGCGGGCGCGGAGACCGTGAGGTCCGCCATCGCCGCAAGCATGGCGGGCGCAAGCGAGGCGTCCGCCTCCACCGTGCGGAGCGTGGCCGCGCGCGTCGCCGGATCCACGGAACCGCTGGCACGCAGCGTGACGGCATCGCTGCGGAGCGAGAGGTCGATGGCCCCGCCGGTGGCGTCTGCGAAGGTGGTGTCGAGGTCGAGGCGCGGGCCCAGGTCACGCCCGAGTTCCAGGCCGCGGCCGGCGACGAAGCGCTGGAACGGCTTGGTGGGAATCGACTCCGCACGGACGCTGCCATGGATGCCTGCAAGGTCGAAGATCGGCTCGCCGGCGGCGGTCAGCAGCCGGTCAACGCGGAGCTTCGCGGTGATGGCGCTCGGCGGAAGGTCGTCGAAGCTCGCGGCCACGCGGACGTCGGCATCGACGGTGCCGGTCAGGTCCTTGCCGCTCACGGAGACGGTGGCGTCCTTGACGCGGATCCCCAGGCCCCCGGCGAGGAATGCCGCATCGCTCGCCTTGATCGACGCGGTGATCGGCGTTCCCTTGAAGTGCAGCGCGCCGGCGGCATCGAAGATCCCGGGTGCGGCGACGTCGAGGTCAAGCGCGCCGGCCGTCCCCTGCAGCTCCGTGCGTGCGGTGAACTTCGCGGTTGTCTCGCCACCGGCAGCCACATGGGCAGCACCCTTGAAATCACGCACCGCGGCGTAGATCGCGCCGGAGGGATCCACAACCTCGACATTGATGCCGTCGACCGACAGTCGCACATCGAGCCCGGCCGGAAGAATGCCGCCGTTGCCTCCGGCCGCCGGCGCCGCAGCCGGCTTCGCCGCTCCGGGCTCAGCAGTGCGCGCCAGCCGCGAGAGCGCGATCGTGCCGTCCGCCTCGCGACGCGTCTTCACCGCACCCGACACATGGACATCGAGCCCCGAGAGTCCCGAGCGCAGCACATGCCAGATGCCCTGCTCCACGCGCGCATCCACCTGCACGCGGTTGCCCATGGACGGATCGTCGATCGTGAACCCGCGCACGTCCACGCCGCTGAACCAGCCGACATCGAGCGACGTGACCGAGACCGTGCCGTTGACCGCCCCCGACACCGCACCGAGGATGGTGCCGCGGAACAGGCCCCAGCTGACGAAGGTGGGCGCCAGCGCCACGAGCCCAAGGACCAGGACAAGGGCGCCGCCCGCGATCGCCAGGATGCGCGCGCCGCGACGACGGGATGCGGGAGGAACCGAAGGTGCTGCGTGGTCGTTCACGCCGTCAGTCTACGAGGGCCGCCGCGCCCGCTGCGCGCGAGCGCACCGCGCCCTGCCCCGCGGGCGCCGAATTCCGCAGCATGCGCTCGAGCGCCAGCTTGGCCAGGCGCTTCGCCTCCGGATGCACGCTGATCACGTTGGGGGAACGTCCCTCGGCGATTCCGTCAAGCACCCACAGGAGGTGCTGCTGGTCGATGCGGTACATCGTGGTGCAGAGGCACTGGCAGTCGGAGAGGATCCGCACGAAGACGTCGCGCGCGGCGGCCGCCTTCGCCAGGCGATTCACCAGGTGGATCTCGGTGCCAACGGCCCAGCGCGTGCCGGGCTTCGCGTGCTCGATGGTCTGGATGATGTGCTCGGTGGAGCCATTCATGTCCGAGGCATCCACCACGTCCTGCGAGCACTCCGGGTGCACGATGACGGTGATGCCGCCGCGATCGGCGTACTCGGCGCGCACGTCGTCGATGTGTTCCGGGCGGAACATCTTGTGCACGCTGCAGTGGCCGGCCCAGAGGATCACGCGCGCCGCCTTGAGCTGCGCGTCGGCGAGCCCGCCCTGGTCCTTGCGCGGGTCCCAGAGCGCGGTCTGCGCGGGCACGCCCGGCGCGGCGTCGAACTCCGTGACGAATCCCTTGCGCTTGGCGGTGTTGCGACCCAGGTGCTGGTCCGGCAGGAAGAGGATGCGGACCTCCTCGCCCTTCGCGAGCGGCGTGTCGCCGCCCGCAAGCGCCCAGTCGAAGACCTGCGCCGCGTTGGAGCTGGTGCAGCAGGCGCCGCCCTTCGATCCGACGAACGCCTTGATGGCCGCACTCGAATTGACGTAGGTGATGGGGACGATGCGCACCTTCGTGCCGGCAGCGGCGCGCTCGATGGCGTCCCACGCCTCCACGGCCTCGTCGTACTGCGCCATGTCCGCCATGGAGCACCCGGCGGAGAGGTCGGGCAGCACCACCTTCACGCGGTCGGAGGTCAGGATGTCCGCGGTCTCCGCCATGAAGTGAACGCCGCAGAAGACGATCCACTCGCTGCCGCGGCGCTCGGCTTCCGCGGCGGCCATCTGGCTCAGCTTCAGGCTGTCGCCGGTGAGGTCCGCATGCTGGACCACGTCGTCCTGCTGGTAGTGGTGCCCGAGCACCAGGAGACGGTTGCCAAGCTCGGCCTTGCGCGCACGGATGCCGGCGGCGAGTTCGTCGTCGCTCATGCGCTGGTAACGGTCGGGCAAGGCGGGCTGCCAAAGCATGGGCACGATTGTAGGTGCGTCGGAAATTGGTCCCGGTACGCATGTACCAATTCGGGGAATTGGCACATGCGCACCGGGACCATTTTCCTATCCTTCGCTGCGTGACCGAACCCCGCCAGACCATCGTCCGCGCCCCCGCCAAGCTGAACCTTGCGCTCTCGGTGGGCGCGCCCGGCGCGGACCGGATGCACCCGATCTCGAGCTGGATGGTCACCACGGACTTCGCCGACGACCTGCACCTGCGTCGCCTGGACGAGGGCCGCGACTCGCTCTACGCCATCATCTGGGCCCCGGACGCACCGCGCACCACGCTCATCGACTGGCCCATCCAGAAGGACCTGGCCGTGCGCGCGCACCTGGCGCTCGAGAAGCACGTGGGACGCCGCCTGCCCGTGCGCATGAAGCTCGAGAAGCGCATCCCCGTCGGCGGCGGGCTCGGCGGCGGGTCGAGCAACGCCGCCGCCATGCTCCGCGGCATCGTCGAGCTCTTCGACCTCGAGGTCTCGCACGCCGACCTGGTGGAGATCGCGCGCAGCCTCGGAAGCGACGTGCCCTTCCTCCTCCGCGGCGGCAGCGCCATCGTCGAGGGCCTCGGCGAGAGGCTCGAGCACCACGACCACCTGCCCGATGTCCACGCGGTGCTCGCCTTCCCCCAGGCCGCGTGCCCCACCGGCGCCATCTACGGCAAGTTCGACCTGATGCGCCCCGACGCCGCGCTGCAGTCCACGCGCGTGCGCGCGCTTGCCGCCACGGCACCGCTCCCCCACGACGCACCCTTCAACGACCTGGCCGCGCCCGCCATCGCGGTGGAGCCCGTGCTCGAGGACGAGATTGCGGAGATCGAGGCTGCCACGGGCCGCACCGTCCACGTGAGCGGAAGCGGCAGCACGCTCTTCGTCCTCTGCGGCGGACGCCTCGAAGCGGACCTCCTGGCAGAGCAAGTGCGCACCCGCGCCGCGCTGCCTGCCGTCGCGGTCAGCGTCCACCGCCACTGAGCCTCCAACGGCCGAAAATCCACGCGGAGAGGCGCCCCCAACGCGTGCCCGTTGCCGAGGAATCATCCTCGGCCGGGGATACCATTCCCCTCCCGCCGGAAACACGAGGAAATGCACCCCATGAACACGCCCGCCACCGCGCACGCCCCCGCCTCCACGTTCGTCCCCGCCGTCCTCGACGGCAGCAAGTGGCCGGCGCTGGAGCCGTACTACACGCAGCTCATCGGGCGAACGCTCCACGACTCCGCCTCGCTCGAGCGCCTGCTGCTCGACCGCAGCGAGCTCGACGCCGCCGCGGAGGAGGCCGCCGCCAACCTCTACATCCAGATGACCCGCCACACCGACGACGAGCTCGCGCGCACGCGCTACCTGGAGTTCGTGGAGGAAGTGGAGCCCGAGCTCAAGAGGGTTGGCTTCGCGCTCGACCGCAAGATCGTGGAGTGCCCCTTCGCGCAGCAGCTCGACCAGGCGCGCTACGGCGTCCTCCTCCGCGGCCTGCGCCGCTCGGTGGAGCTCTTCCGCGAGGTGAACATCCCGATCGAGACCGAGGTCACCAAGCTCGACCAGAAGTACAGCGAGATCAACGGCGCCATGACCGTCACCTTCGACGGCCAGGAGCGCACGCTCCCGCAGATGGCGAAGTACCTGGAGGAGACCGACCGCGCCCGCCGCCAGCAGAGCTGGGAAACCGTCTCCGCGCGCCGCCTGCAGGACGCCGACCGCATCAACGAGCTCTTCGACGAGATGCTCGCCAAGCGCCACCAGATCGCGCTCAACGCGGGCTTCGCCAACTACCGCGACTTCCAGCACGCGCGCATGCAGCGCTTCGACTACACGCCCGCCGACTGCGAGCGCTTCCACGAGGGCGCCGAGAAGGTCTGCGTGCCGCTCCTGCGGAAGCTCAACACGGAACGCGCGCATTCGCTGGGCCTGCCGGCGCTCAAGCCGTGGGACCTGAAGGTGGACCTCCACGGCCGCGGGCCGCTGAAGCCCTTCAACGGCGCAGAGGAACTGGTCGACCGCTCCAGCGCCATCTTCCACCGCATGGATCCGGAGCTTGGCCACATGTTCGACAGCATGCGCCAGGGCGACTGCCTCGACCTCGAGAGCAGGAAGGGCAAGGCACCGGGCGGCTACCAGTACCAGCGCCAGCGCAGCCGCTCGCCGTTCATCTTCATGAACGCCGCCGGCCTGCACCGCGACGTGATCACCATGGTGCACGAGGCGGGCCACGCCTTCCACAGCCTGCTCTGCGCGCACGACCCGCTGGTGTCCTACCGCGGCAGCCCGATGGAGTTCGCGGAGGTGGCCTCCATGAGCATGGAGCTCCTCACCTTCCCGTACCTCGAGGAGTTCTACAGCCCCGAGGACGCCAACCGCGCGCGCCGCGACCACCTGGAATCGCTCAGCACCATGCTGCCGTGGATCGCCACCATCGACGCCTTCCAGCACTGGGTGTATCTCAATCCCACGCACACCCGCAAGGACCGCGAGCAGTACTGGGTGCACCTCAACGACCGCTTCGGCTCCGCCGTCGACTGGACCGGCCACGAGGACTCGCTCCGCAACATGTGGCACCGCCAGCTCCACATCTTCGGCCTGCCCTTCTACTACATCGAGTACGGCATCGCGCAGCTCGGCGCGCTGCAGATGTGGCTGCAGGCGAAGCGGAACCCCGCGTCGGCGCTCGGCAACTACAAGAAGGGCCTCGCGCTCGGAGCCAGCCGGCCGCTGCCGGACCTCTTTGCCGCCTCGGGCCTCAAGTTCCACTTTGGCCCGGAAACCATGGGCGAACTGATGCACGAGGTCGGCCAGACCATCGACCGCATCCCGGCCTGAACCCACACCTCCCAACCAACACCACCACACCCATGAAGAACGTCCTCGTCCTCGGCGCCGGAAAGATCGGCCGCATGGTTGCCAGCCTCCTCCAGGGAAGCGGCGACTACCAGGTGCTTGTCATGGATTCCCATGACGCCTACATCCAGGAGACGCTCGCGCTCTCCCCCGGCGCCACGGGCACCGTGGGCCGCTTCGACGACCAGGCCGCCGTGGACAAGGCGCTCGGCGGCCAGTGGGCCGTGGTGAGCTGCGCGCCGTTCTTCTGCAACCCGATGATCGCCGAGCGCGCCAAGGCCAAGGGCGTGCACTACCTGGACCTCACCGAGGACGTGGCCGTCACCAAGAAGGTGATGGAGCTCGCCAAGGGCGCCAAGACCGCCTTCATCCCGCAGTGCGGCCTGGCCCCGGGCTTCATCACCATCGCGGCCAACCATGTCATCCAGGGAATGTCGAACCTCCAGGAGGTGAAGATGCGCGTGGGCGCGCTTCCCGAGTTTCCCTCCAACGCGCTCAAGTACAACCTGACCTGGTCCACCGACGGCCTGATCAACGAGTACATCCAGCCCTGCGAGGCGGTGATCGACGGCAAGGTGACCGAGGTCCCGGCCCTCGAGGGGCTGGAGCACATGAAGATCGACGGCATCGACTTCGAGGCGTTCAACACCTCGGGCGGACTGGGCACCTTCGCGCTCACGCTCGAGGGCAAGGTGAAGCACCTCTCCTACAAGACGATGCGCTACCCCGGCCACAACGCCATCCTCAAGCTCCTGCTCTGGGACCTGGGCTACCGCGAGCACCGCGAGGAACTGAAGGCCGCGTTCGAGCGCGCGCTCCCCACCACGCGCCAGGACATCGTGGCCATCTTCGTGAGCGCCACAGGCACGGTGGACGGCCGCTACACCGAGCGAACCTACGCCAAGATCGTGCGCCACAACCAGATCGGTGGCCACCACTGGACCGCCATCCAGATCACCACGGCCTGCGGCATCACCGCGGTGCTCGACCTGCTGCGCGAGGGCAAGCTTCCCTCGAGCGGCTTCGTGCGCAACGAAGACGTGTCGTTCACGGACTTCATCGCGAACCGGTTCGGTCGTCACTACGGCTGAGCCGCGCGGCATCGACCGCAACACACGACACTCCGAAAGACAAAGGCCCCGCAGCGCGATCCGCTGCGGGGCCTTGTGCTTGATCAGTGGATGAGCGGGCGATCAGTCCTCGTCATCATCATCGTCATCGCCGCCCTTGGACTTCTTGCCGCCGCGCATCTTCGGGCTGCTTCCCTTGCCGGGGCGACCCTCGGGGCGCATCTCGGGGCCACGGTCGGGGCCGCCGCGCATGCCGCCGCCCTGCGGGCCGGGAGGCGGACCCTGCATGCCGCCGCCATGCGGGCCACCCATGTCGTGCATCATCATCATGGCGTTGCCGCCCATGCCACCCATGCCGCCCAGAGGCATGCCCTGCACCTCGATGCGGCGCACTTCCTCGCGCTGGCGCGGTCCACCGCGCTCCTCGTTGGGCTGGCCCTTGCCGATCCCGATGCCGATCAGGAGGATCAGGAACCCAAGCGACACGAACAGCCAGAAACGGATCCGGCAGACGGTCTTCTCGAGCTTCTTGAGGCGGCCTTCGCACGGGCAGCACTCATGGCCGCAGCCGGCGTTGGCGGAACAGGACGGGTGGGACGCGGGGACAGTGTCAGTCATGTGGTTGACTCCTTGAGCCCACAGTTTGCCCGAAACCCGCTCCGAGGGACAATGCGCGCCCATGGGAAACCACCCCCACCAATCCACGCGCGACGGTCACGACGCAAAAACGCCCATGGCAGCGCCGCAGGCCTTCGATTTCCGGAAGCACGGCCACGCCATGGTGGAGTGGATCGCCGACTACCTGGACGGCATCGAACGCCACCCCGTGCAGTCCACCGTGGAGCCGGGCTGGGTGCGCTCGCAGCTTCCCGCCGCACCGCCCACGGAAGGTGAATCCTGGGACGCCGTGATGGCGGACGTGGACCGCATCGTGCTGCCGGGCGTCACGCACTGGCAGAGCCCGAATTTCTTCGCGTACTTCCCCGCCAACTCGAGCGGCCCGAGCATCCTCGGCGAGTTCCTGAGCGCGGGCCTCGGCGTGCAGGGCATGCTGTGGAGCACGTCGCCCGCATGCACGGAGCTGGAGACGCACGTCATGGACTGGCTGGCGGGCATGCTCGGGCTTCCCGCCCACTTCCTGAGTTCATCCACCGGCGGAGGCGTCATCCAGGACACCGCAAGCAGCGCCACGCTCTGCGCGCTCATCGCCGCACGCGAGCGCGCCACGGGCTTCGCGGGTGCGCGCGACGGCCTGCAGTCGCACGGCCCGCGCCTCGTCGCCTACGCCAGCACGCAGGCGCACAGCAGCATCGAGAAGGACATCCGCATCGCCGGACTCGGCGCCGCCAACCTGCGCATGGTGCCGGTGCGCGCCGACCGCTCCATGGACCCGGCTGCGCTCCGCGCCATGATGGCGGCCGACGCCGCCGCGGGCCACCGCCCCTTCTTCTGCGTGGCCGCCGTGGGCAGCACCTCCACGCACGCCGTGGACCCCGTGCCGGAGATCGCCGAGGCCTGCGCCGCGCACGGCGCCTGGCTCCACGTGGACGCCGCGCACCTGGGAATCGCCTCGCTCTGCCCGGAATTCCGCGCAATCAACGCCGGCATGGAGCAGGCCGACAGCTACTGCGTGAACCCGCACAAGTGGATGCTCGTCAACTTCGACTGCGACGCCTTCTGGGTCCGCGACCGCGCCGCGCTGGTGCAGGCACTGAGCGTGCTGCCCGAATACCTGCGCAACGCCGCCACCGACACCGGCAAGGTGATCGACTACCGCGACTGGCAGGTCCCGCTCGGCCGCCGCTTCCGCGCGCTCAAGCTCTGGTTCGTGATCCGGCATTTCGGCGTCTCCGGGCTGCAATCGCTCGTGCGCCGGCACGTGGCCCTCGCCGCGCGGCTGCGCGATCGCCTCGCCGCGGACCCGCGCTTCGAACTCGTCGACCCCACGCCATGGTCCCTCGTCTGCTTCCGCCTGCGCGGTGACGATGCACACAACGAGGCACTCATGGCGCGCGTCAACGCCACCGGCCGCGCATTCCTGAGCCACACCAAGGTGGACGGCCGCTTCGTGCTCCGTGTCTCCGTCGGAGCGCCCGGCGTGGAGGAGCGGCACATCGACGCGCTCGGAGACCTGCTCTGCGCGTGACCGCGCGCCCGCGTCCCCGCCCGCTCATCCGCAGCGCACCGTCACCAGCACCACCTCCGGCGCACAGTGAAGCCGTAGCGGGAACCACGCACCCGCGCCCACATTCACGTAGAGCGAGCATCCGTTGCGCTCGTACAGCCCGGCATTCAGCCGGTGCGCAAACGAGAAGTTGACCCGCGGATTCCCCTTCCACGCCACCTGCCCGCCGTGCGTGTGCCCACTCAGCGTGAGCGCAATGCCGCGCCGCGCGGACGCGTGGAAGGCCTTCGGATTGTGCGCAAGCAACAGGTGCGGCACCCGCGCCAGCGCATCCACACGGCCATCCAGTTCGCCCACCGTGCGCCCCCAGTCCACACCACCCACCAGGAGCGGCGTCTCCGCATCGCCAGCGGCCACCACGCGGCCATCGAGCACCTGCATGCCGTGCTTCTCCGCCAGCTTCGCGAGCGCAGCGCCATCATCCAGGTGATCGTGGTTCCCAAGCACCAGGTACTTGCCCAGCGGCGCGCCGATCGCACCCATGGCAGCCAGGAGCGGTCCCGCCCCGTCCATCTCCAGGTCCACCACGTCGCCGGTGCATGCCACCAGGTCCGGCCGGAGCATGGCCACGCGGTTCACCGCGTCCACCGCACGCTCCACCGGCATCAGGTCCCCCAGGTGGAAGTCCGAAAGATGTGCAATGCGAATGCCGTCATGGCAACGCGGCCAATGCGGGATCCGCAGCTCCACGGTGCGCACCTCGATCGGCTGCGCCATGTGCCGCCGCCCCAGGATGCCAAGCGTCAGCCGGTTGGCCGTGCGCGTCAGCACCACGTGGCGCAGCTTGGCCCGCAGGAAGCCGTTGCCGCGCCGCTTGGACTTGCCGGGTTTCTCTCCCTGCGCCATGCCGCTCCTTCCGTTGCGCCCTGCGCGGGCGCCCGTGGTCAGAACTTCACCGCCACGCCGCCGAACAGGCCGCGCAGGCCAGCGTCCACCTCGGACGGGCCGTCCACCAGGTCGAAATCGAACAACCGGTACCCGAACTCCACGCCGATGTTCTCGTCGATCAGGAGTGCCACGCCCACGCGCACCATCCACATCACCTCGCCGTCGGGGATCGAAGGCCCCACGCCCGCGTTGCCGTAGATGCGCACGTCCTGCACCAGTGGCACGCGTCCGTCCATTCCCAGGCGCACGTCGATGCCCGCGCCGCCGTAGACGCACGCCACCGTGCGATCGAAGCCGGAGGAACTGTCGGTGGTGGTGTTCGTCAGGTCCTGCTCGTAGTGCAGCGCCAGCACGCCACCCAGCAGCAGGAACTGCGCATCGAAGAGCGGCCGCCCATTGGCACCGAAGTCGGCGGTTGCCTGCTCGCGGTTGCTTCCCTCCGCGCTCCAGGGCCACGGCTCGTCCGCCACCGGGCGCCACAGGAGGTACGCCGCCTCCGCGCCGGCCATCCAGCTGCTGTAGCTGCCCTTGATCTGGTCGCCCACCGCAATGGCGGTGCTGCCGAACGTGCCGGCCGTCGGCGCCGCCTCGGAGCCCGAGCCGGACACCGAGTAGCCCATGCCGCCCACGCGCCAGCGGCCGTTCGCCACCGCAAACTCGCCGGCGATGGCCGCCTCGCTGCCCTGCACCGCCAGGTCGCTGTCCAGCTGGAACTGCGTGCCGCCGGAACCCACCTGGGCCGTGCCCGTGAGGCGCGGCACCCAGACGCCCACGTCGGCAGTGACGCCCACCGGCTCGTCCACGCCCAGGATGTGCGCAGCGGAGGCCGTTTCGGGCGCCTGCATCGCGACGCAGCATGCGACAATGATCATCACCATGGCCGAAGCGTACCCATCGAACCCGCCGCCGCCGCCGCCGCGGCCGGTGCGCCCGCCGGGCGCACTCGACCTTGGCCGTGGTGCGTGGGTCCGACCGCAGGACCTGGAGTGGACCTACACCACCGCGCGCGGCCCAGGCGGCCAGCACGTCAACAAGGCAAGCACCGCCGCCGTGCTCCGCGTGCGCGTTGCGGCCATCGGCGGGCTGGACGATGCCGCCATCGAACGCCTCCGCACCATCGCCTCGGCCGTCTGGGTGGGCGAGGGAGAACTCCTCTACCGCTGCGACCTCCACCGCAGCCAGCTCCAGAACAAGGACGCGTGCGAGGCGCGCCTCAAGACCATGGTCTCGCAGGCCGCCGCGCGCCCCAAGGTGCGCAAGAAGACCAAGCCAACCTGGGGCAGCGTCAAGCGCCGCCTAGAAGGCAAGAAGAAGGACTCGGCACGCAAGCAGTCGCGCCGCTGGGACGGGGACTGAGTTCACCGGACATGGACCGGACGGGGGGTACCGAACCGCCGCCACGCGCGGGCAGTGGTCATGCGCACACCGTTCAGCGCCACGCTGTTCCACTCGCCGCATGCAGCTTCACCGTGATTCGACGCTGCCGTGCGCGCAGCGAGCGCCGGCGAAAAAAGAAAGCGGCCCCCGGAACAAGTCCGGGGGCCGCGTGGAACTCACTGTCTCACCCCACCCAGCGGGGTGCACTCAGCACTCAGGCGGGGCAGGCGCCCCACGAGCCGAGGAGCAGACCGAGGTCAGCACCGTTGACGATGCCGTCCGCGTTGAGGTCTGCCTTGCAGCCGGGGCACGCGCCCCAGGAGCCGAGCATGAGACCGAGGTCAGCGCCGTTCACAACGCCGTCGTTGTTGAGGTCAGCCGGGCACACCGGAGCGGCGGGCGCGATGATCTCGATGTTGAACGGACCAACCATGGTGTTGTCATAGCCACCCACTGCGAAGTAGTAGGTCTGACCAGCCACCGCGTTGAACACCAGCTTGCTGGCGTACGGAGCGGCACCGGTGCAACCGTCGTCGTCGCAGGCCACGACCGAGTTGGCAACGCCGCACGACGTCATCGCCGCGATGCGGGCGTCGACGTTGCCGGTGGTGTCAGCGCAGTTCTGGACCGTCATCGAGCCCGTGCCCGGCGAGGTGAACTTGATCATCTTCGCGTTCCAGATGTCGCCGGTGAAGACCGAGCAGAGCGCTCCGGGCGTGAAGTTGCCGTAGGCGGTGTCAAGCGTGACGATCTGGCTGCCAGCGACGCCCTGGATCAGGTTGGCCGGATCGCAGGGATTCGGCGGGGGGGCAACGCTGAGAGACAGCGTGCCGGTGCCCGACGCACCTGCGTATCCACCGACGCGGACCAGGTAGTAGTGGCCACCGACGATGCCGGAGACCGACAGCTCGGAGGTGTACACCGGGTCAGCGCAGTCCTCGTTGCAGCCGATGAAGTAATCGGGCAGCAGCTGGGGATCGAACGTGGCCAGGTTGGTGCCAATGTCGTACGCGGCGATCTTCGAGTCGAAGTTACCCGCGTAGCAGTTGGTCGCCGTGAGCTGGCCGTCGGTCGGAGCGATGAAGCGGAACCAGACGTCCTTGTGGACGGGGGTGTCGCTGGCGCCCGAGCCGCAGAGCGGCTCCGGCGGACCATCGGTGGTCGCCGCGGTGGTGTTGAACGCGAAGCCAGCCGGGGTGGCCGTGACGGTCACCACCTGCGGGGAGATCGCGCAGTTGTTGGCCGGGGTGTTGGGCGAGGTGCAGTTGTAGACGAACAGGCCGCACTCCGGGATCGCAACGTCGACGCAGCTCTGGTCCCAGCCGGTGGAGCAGCACGACGGCAGGATGCCGCAGATGGTCTCGCAGCAGCTGATGATGTTGCAGCCACCGGTCGGGTGGGCAGCATCGCAGTCGCCAGCCGTGGTGGTGCACTGCGGGTAAGCCGGCTGCGAAGCCGCGATCACCAGCGTGTCCATGTAGGCCACGGTGGAGACGGTGTTGATCGCGCCGCCCGAGGTGGAACCACGGGTGTTCACGATGTCGAACTCCTTGCCGATGTAGCCGATCGTCGAGGTGGCGACCACGTCGGTCCATTCACCGGCGTTGATCTTGACCTGCGGCATGCCGGTCTCGCGCAGCCACTTGCAGCCGACGGCATTCCACGTGCTCGCGGTCAGCGTGAGCGGCGTGGTGAAGTTGATGAGGTAGTTGCCGGCCGTGGTGACGCCGAGCTGGCCGACGTCGAGCCACTGCACGACATAGACCTGGCTGTCGAAGGCGCGGCACTGGAAGCCGACGGCGGCCTTGGTGAACGTGCCGGTGGCGGCATCGGTCACGTAGAGCACCATGCCGTGGCGGGCGCCGACGAGCGACGTACCGGAGGTCGTCGGGGTCGGGGGCACCATGTAGCAGGAGAACTCGATCGACGTCGCGCTGCCGGAGCACGCCGTGTTGATCGCGTCGATGATCGGCTTGCCGGCGCCGGCCTGGAAGGCGAAGCGGCCGGAGGTGGTGGCGTCAGGGCCGTTCTGCGAATAGAAGCAGCGGTTGCCGCCCTGCGGAGCGAGCGAGCCAGCGGTGGTGCTGATCGCCATGCTGGTGAGGCCGGGGGCCAGGGCGGCGGCCTGCGCCGTCACCCAGCTCTGCTGCGCGTCGATGGAACCCGTGTTGTACGGCGGGTTGTCGAAGTTGCAGGTGTAGATCGTGGTCTGCGCCATCGCGGAGGCCGTCATTGCGGCTCCGGTCAGGGTGGCGACCGTCAGGATGTTGCGACACTTCATGACTGATGCGTCCTTTCAGTGAGTTCCGGTGCCTTCAGACTGCGAGGGGTGAACGCCAGGCACCAAGGCGGATCACCAAAGACTTGATGGACAAACCAACAAACGTGAACGGGGGACAACTCCCATCAGGGAGCCGACCCGGTTCCTCGGTAACTATGGCGTGAACCGTGAGGAACACAACTGCGGATTTACGGAAATAGAACGAATTCGGACCGCAGTTATGCGGCGGGGAGGCCGGCGTGGGGGAGGTTTGCCCGCCCCCCAGCGGGACGGCCGGCTCCAAATGGAGGGGATTTCAGGCACAACAACCCCCCATCCCGTCGGTGGAATTTGCCCCGGCCAAACGAACCCGGCTCCCGGCGAATTGCCGGGAGCCGCGGAATTGAACGCATTCTCGGACGGATCAGCGCCGCCGCCGTCAGATCCGGACTTCGCCGGTGCCCTTCACGATTTCCCCGATCACCGCGGCACTCTCGCCCATCTTGGCCAGCTTGGCGCAGACGGAGTCGGCGTAGGCCGGGCGGACGATGAGGGTGTAGCCGATGCCCATGTTGAACACCCGGTACATCTCTTCCTGGGCCACGTTTCCGTGCTCCTGGAGGAACGGGAAGATGGGGTTCGGGGTCCAGGCGGCGGGGTCCAGCACCGCGTCCACCTTGAGGCCAAGGGCGCGGCAGAGGTTTCCGGGCAGCCCGCCGCCGGTGATGTGGGCCATGCCGCTCACCACCTTCTTCTTGCGGTAGCCCGAAAGCAGCTTGATGATCGGCTTGGCGTAGATCCGGGTGGGCTCCAGGAGCACCTTCCAGAGGGGGTCCGGGCCAAGCTCCGGGTAGACCCGGTCAAGGTCCAGCCCGGCGTCCTTCACGATGCGGCGGACCAGCGAGAAGCCGTTCGAGTGCACGCCTGAGGCGCGCAGGCCGATGACCACATCGCCCTTCTTGACGCGCGCGGCGTCCACCACGCGCTCGAGCTCCACGACGCCCACGCAGAAGCCGGCAATGTCGAAGTCGCCCGGCTTGTAGATGTCGGGCATCTCCGCGCATTCGCCGCCGATGAGCGCGCAGCCGGCGATCTCGCAGCCCTTGGCCACGCCCTCGATCATCTTGGCGGTGGCGTCCGGGTCCAGCTTGGAGAGGCCCAGGTAGTCCAGGAAGAAGAGCGGCTCGGCACCCTGCACGATGAGGTCGTTGACGTTCATCGCCACGCAGTCGATGCCCACGGTGTCGTAGATCCTGCGCTCGGCGGCCAGGATCACCTTGGTGCCCACGCCGTCGGTGCAGCCCACCAGCACCGGGTCGCGGTAGTTGCGCTTGAAGAGCTTCTGGTTGAAGTCCAGGCGGAACATGCCGGCGAAGGCGCCGTGCTGCCCCATCACGCGCGGGCCGTGGGTGCGCTTCAGGACGCCCTTGATGCGGTCCACCACCTCGTCGCCGGCGTCGATGTCGACTCCGGAATCCTTGTAGGTGAGCGGGCGGCGGGGCGTGGCGGCGGGCGTCGAAGCGGTGGCGACGTCAGGCATAGGAGGGTCATCGTAGCGCAGCATCGTTCAGGCGCCCCCGCAGCCAACGTCCCTGAAATCACGCCGATTTCGAAGGCCCCGAAGATTCCGGCGGCTGCACGAACGCAATCAGCGCCAAGGCCGGCACCCCCGAGAGCATGGCCGCCACCAGGAAGAGCGGATAGTCAAGCTGCGCCGCCAGCATCCCGCCGAACTTGCCGGCAAGCGCGTTGCCTCCCGCCATCAGCGCGGTGAGGAGCGCGTACTGCGTGGCCGTGTAGCGGCGATCGCAGATCTGCATGAGGAACGCCACGAACCCGCTCGTCACCATGCCGATCACCACGTTCTCCACGCCGATGACCGGGATCAGCGGCCAGATGGGCGGCGCCGCGGCGGGCACGGCCTTCACCGTGGCGCCGTAGGCAAGCGCCAGCACCAGGAACCCCACGATGCTCACGCAGTGCGCAATGCCGAACGCCCACAGGCAGCGGACCAGCCCGAAGCGCGCCACCATCCAGCCGCCCGCCGCCGCGCCCACGATGGTCATGCCGAAGCCGAACACCTGGTTCACGCCGCCGATGGCCTCGCTGGAGTAGCCGAGCCCGTTCATGAGGAGCGGCGTGGTGATGGCGCCCGCCATCTGGTCCGGCAGCTTGAAGAGGAGCACGAAGCATGCCAGCACCAGGGAGCGCGGGCCCCAGACCAGCCAGAACTGGCCAAGCGGGCGCACCACCGCATCGCGCAGGCCGGGGCGTGCACCGGCGTTCTGCGCGGGTTCGCGCGCCTGCAGCGTGGCCGCGATGCCAAGCAGCATGGCCGCGGATGCCGCCACGCATGCCACGGTCCAGGAGACCGTTCCAGCCGCCAGCATCACGCCGCCGCCGAGGGCCACGAACGCCACGCGGTAGCCGGAGACGAACATGCTGGCACCGGCACCCAGCTGCTCCGGCTCCAGGCACTCGGCGCGGAACGCGTCGCCCACGATGTCCTGCGTGGCGGAGAAGAACGCGGCGGCAAGCAAGAGCAGCAGGAAGACGCCGTTGTGCGCGTCGGCGTCCGGCGTATCCGGCGCATGCGGGCCCCACAGCGAGAGCGCGAGGAGCGCCGCCATGGCGAGCACCTGCGAGGCCAGCAGCCACGAGCGACGGCGGCCCAGCCGGCCAAGGAGCGGCAGCTGGAGGCTGTCGACGAGCGGCGCCCACGCGAACTTGAACGCGTAGGGCAACGTCCACGCCGAGAGCGCGCCGATGGCCGCCACGTCCCAGTGCGCCGCGGAGGTCCACGCCTGCGCCACCTTGGTGACCATGACGTTGGGCAGGCCGCCCGCGAAGCCGAGGGCAAGCAGCACCAGCATGGTGCGGTTGCCGTAGAGGGCGACGAAGGACGGACGCGTCGCGAGGGGTTGGTTGCCGAGGGGCCGATCCGTGGCCATGGCGAGAGGCTACAGAGACGCCACGTCGTGGCGGCGCGCGATCACGCGCGGCGATGTGCGCGGACCAATGGCGCAGCCGTGCTCGCAACAGGCAAAAAGAAGAACCCCGGCCTTGCGGCCGGGGTCCAGTTGGAGCGAAATGAGTCTCAGTCTGGATGGACTCAGGCGCGACGACGACGCGCACCGGCCAGGCCCGCGACGCCGAGGAGCGCGAGCGCGCCCGGGGCCGGGGAGGAGGTGACCTGGATGTTGTCGTAGTAGCCAACGGTGCCGCCCTGCGCAGCGGTGCCGCTGTTGACGGAGCCGATCAGGTCGAGCTCGTCCACCGCGGTGCCGGCGGCAGCGCCGTCCACGTAGAACAGGTTGAACGAGGCGCCGCCGTTGGTGGAGTAGCCACCCTGGAAGCGGCCGGTGACCATGTCGAACGTGAGGGCCAGCGTGACCCACGTGTTGCGAGCCAGGATGCCGCTGGTGCCGGTGCTGAAGGAGTAGTTGCCGACGGTGCCCGCGTTGTTGTAGCTGCCGACAATGTAGAGCTGGCCGGTGTTGTTCTGCACGGTCACGCCGGACAGGATCTTGGTGCCCGACAGGTCGTACATGTAGGCGCCGTAGCGGTTGGTGCTCGTGGCCGAGCCGCCGACGTAGAAGTCATAGGTGCACGCGATCAGCGTCTCACCGGCCGGACGGCTGGCGTTGTGGATGTCGTCAGTCCACGCGTAGCGGGTGGAGTTGTTGCCGGTGGCGGTGGTGCCAGCCGTGGTCGCGAGGACCTGGCCGTGCGTGCCGCCCGCGGCGGGGTCGTTGGCGATCGTCCAGTTGGTCGATCCACCGAGGCCCGCGGTGTACGTGTACCAGCCACCCTGGCCAGCAACGACGCCGGTCGGGTCAGCCGCCAGGGCGCCGAGCGTGAAGCCGGGGCTGTTGAAGTTGCAGGAGCTGAGCACCGTGTCCGCGGAAGCGGAGGCGGCGACCAGTGCGACGGTAGCGGAAGCGAAGAAGACGGACTTCATTTCTAGGGACTCCAACGAAAGGGGAAAGGGAAATGGGAACTGCGTTCAACCGGCGCACCTGCCAGGGAGGCGGATGCGGGGTCCCTTTTCTTCTCTCTCGCTGGATCCAGAAGATCCAAAGGGATCATGCCCCCAATTTGGGGGTGCGCAAGTGCGGAACCTGAACACGCCACAAAATTGTGTTCAGACGGAGATGCGATAAAGAGGCGCCCGGGCGCTGCCGGTGGCGGAAATGCCATCAATTGGCCCCGGAGAGTGAAAATAACCAACGCCTGCGGTGCCGCAGGCACTCATCGCGTCGGGCAGGCAGGTGCGAAACGGAGGCTGAAATTCAGCCCAATTCAGAGCTTCAGGCCGGCGGCCATCGCCGAGCCAAGTTCCGCAGGGCTTTCCGCCACCACCAAGCCGCAGGCCCGGAGCGCGTCCATCTTGGACTGCGCGGTGTCGTCGGCACCGCCGATGATGGCGCCGGCGTGACCCATGCGGCGCCCGGGAGGAGCCGTGCGGCCTGCAATGAAGGCCACCACGGGCTTGTGCGGCATGTTGGCCTGGATCCACTTGCCGGCCTCCACCTCGTCGGTGCCGCCGATCTCGCCGATCATGATGACGCCGTCGGTGTCCTGGTCGGCCGCGAACATCTCGAGCACATCGATGAAGTTCAGGCCCTTGACCGGGTCGCCGCCGATGCCCACGCAGGTGGACTGGCCGATGCCCCGCTCGCTGGTCTGCCAGACGGCTTCATAGGTCAGGGTTCCCGAGCGGCTGACGATGCCCACGGCCTTCCTGGTGGAGGCGTCGAGCCGGTGGGTGTGGATGTAGCCCGGCATGATGCCGATCTTGCATCCACCCTCATAGCGGCCGGGGGTGCCGGTCTTGCGGCCCGGCGTCATGACGCCGGGGCAATTGGGGCCCACCAGCACGGATTCCGGATAACCAGCCAGCCGGGCGCGGACGCGCACCATGTCCTGGACCGGGATGCCCTCGGTGATGGCCACGATGGTCTTGACGCCCGCATCGGCGGCTTCCAGGATGGCGTCGCCGGCGAACGGCGGCGGCACGAAGATCATGCTGGCGGTGGCGCCGGTGGACTTCACGGCCTGCGCCACGGTGTCGAAGATCGGCAGGCCGTTGGCGTCCTTCTGGCCGCCCTTGCCCGGCGTGGTGCCGCCCACCATGCGCGTTCCGTAGTCGAAGCAGCCCTTCGTGTGGAAGGCGCCCGAGGTGCCGGTGATGCCCTGGCAGATGACCGAAGTGTTGCCGTCGATGAGGATTGCCATGGAATGTGCGCGGTCCGGTGGTGCGTGGCGCCGAAGCCCGGCGCAGGGCGGGCGAGGATAGCCGATGCCGCTACGATCGGTGGACGATGGGAGCATCCACGCAGGACGGAACCCACCGCGCCATCGCGGACTCGATGGCGGCCCACCCGGCCACGGCACGGATCGGCGGCCCGGCCGTCCTGGACCATGCCTCCGCGGCCCGGCTGCTGGCCGCGATGCGCGAGATTGCCTTCCCGGGCTTCCACCCGGTGACCCATGCGGCCGTCCATGAGGACGCCGAGACCTTCGTGGCCGAACGCGTCCGTGCCCTGCGCGCCGGGCTGGTGCAGTGCATTGCGGCCGCGGCGCGCGCGGTGGATCCGAGCGCCGGCATCGAAGAGGAACGCATTGCTGACGAACTGGTGGCCCGGATACCGGCCATCCGCGAGCTGCTGGCGGCAGACGTGCACGCCGCGTTCCGTGGCGACCCGGCGGCGCGCACCGTGGCGGAGGTGATCCTCTGCTATCCGGGCATCGCGGCGATGACGGCGCACCGCTTTGCGCACGAACTGTGGATCCGCGAGGTGCCCATCCTGCCGCGGATGCTCTCGGAGCTTGCGCATTCCACCACGGGCATCGACATCCATCCGGGCGCGCGCATCGGCCGCGGCGTCTTCATCGACCACGGCACCGGCGTGGTGATCGGCGAGACGTGCGAGATCGGCGATGGCT
>Ga0114967_10000315_pt1 | contig 40960 bp, 36 predicted proteins | sample M_130628_MF_Meta_FD_92639 | JGI IMG/M metagenome (GOLD analysis project Ga0114967, IMG submission 92639) | Freshwater microbial communities from Lake Montjoie, Canada to study carbon cycling - M_130628_MF_MetaG | ecosystem: Environmental > Aquatic > Freshwater > Lake | place: Lake Montjoie... | reverse complement strand
CCCACATATACCACTCAATAATATTGAGTCGATGGATACATCTAAAACATATTGTAAACATTGTAATAAAAATTTCTCTCGTCTTGATAGTTTAAGACGTCATCAAATATTTTATTGTTTGCCGAAAGATGAACATCTAAAAGATAACAATAATAAAAATGTTATAGATTTATTATTAAAAATGAATGAGGATAATAAACAAGAACGTCTAAAAACTGAAACTAAAATTGAAGAATTACAAAATACTATTATAGATCTTCAGTCTAAAATTAAGACTGAATCCACTAACATAACTAATAATAATAATAATAATAACACTATCAACAATAATAACACTATAAATATAAATAATAATATTGTTTTCAAGTTTGGCTCCAAAATAGATCATAATTTGATTACAACTGAAAAATTAATACACTTTTTAAACCAAGGAGTAAACAAGACGATCCCTCTAATGGTCGAAGAAATTCATTGCAATATTAATCATCCTCAGTATCACAATATTTATATTGCTGATAAAAGATCTAAAGATGCTATTATTTATGATGGTAATCAATACAAAACTGTTTACCTTAACGAGACTATTGAAGAATTAGACTCTAACATGAAAACTCATATTACTGATAGATTTTATAGGATTGAAGGATTGAAAATAGATCAAGAAAGATTCAATCGAAATTTTACAGAAGATGAAAGAAATAATATTGTAAAACGATTAAAAAAGTTAAATGATGTAGATGAAGATTCATCCGATTATAAAAGAAGCAACCAATTAATAAAATATATATTATGTGATTATAGAGAGACCGTAAAAGATACAAGAAGAAAAATAGAAAAGAAGCAAAAAAGAAGGTTGGCATCGACAGAAACATTAAATATTGAAGATGTTAATTAGAATAATATAATTGTTGATTATTATATTTTTTTATAAAAATTTGCATCAAGACAACCATCAAACATATGATGTTTATTAGAACAATATAATAGATTATAATATAGTCTATTATATTATTGATAATTAGTAACAATGATTGAACCACAATAATAGTCTATAAATTTCTGCAATTTTGTAAAAATTTACGAGCATATGATGGTAATCAATATAATTTATATTTATTACTATAATAAATAAATAATAGTAAATAAAATAATTGTATTAGTGTGTTTTTTATACTATATATGATTTCCATTATAACATCATAATATAAAAAAAATTGATTAAGGTCCGTTTTATCTTGATGATATCATCAGATTAAAACGGACTAAATTAATTTTTTTATATAGGCAGCAGGGATATTATTATTAATGATGCGACGCATCATTAATAATAATATCCCTGCTGCCTATATAAAAAAATTGATATTATGAGTCCATATAATTAATACTTGTTCTATCTATAATATATCCTATGAATAAATCATTTAAAAAAAAATCAACTTCTATCCATCATGTTGTGTCGAATGATAATGATTTTATTGATGATATACAACATGAAGGAGTGGTGGTATCTCAAATTACACAAACGTGTCCATCTAATGATATTGTTAAAACACCAACTGGTTTATCATTAGTAATAGTAGAGTCTCCAGGTAAGATCAAAAAAATAAAGTCGTATTTGGGACCAAATTTTTTAGTAATGGCATCAGTTGGACATATAATGGATTTACCGGCGAAAGAACTTGGAATAAATTTAACATCATTGGAACCAACGTATGAAGTTTATTCTGACAAGAAAAAAGTTGTCGCTAATCTTAAATCTACTCTAAAAAATAATAATATTGTTAATATTTATATTGCATCTGATGCTGACAGAGAAGGAGAATTTATTGGTTATAGTTTGATTAAATTATTAAAGCTGACGAATTACCATCGAATTGTATTTCACGAGATTACAAAAAATGCTATTAATAAAGCAATCCAAAATCCAACAAAACTTGACAATAATATGATATATGCACAACAATGTAGACGTATTATGGACAGATTAATCGGATTTTTAATAAGTCCTATTTTAGGTAAAAATGTGAAAGGTGGTTTTGGGGCAGGAAGAGTGCAAAGTGTGATTGTTAAATTAATACTTGCGAAACAATTAGAGCGTGAAGAATTTTGGAAAAATAATAATAGTACATATTTTATAGGTAATGCTTCATTTAACATTAATATACCATCTTTTAATCAACCATTTAAATTAAACACTAAGATGTATATAATAATTGGTAAAGAATCGATATTAATAAAGACGGATAAGAATAAGATGTTATTAAATTTCAATCTAATTAAAGATTTTATAACAGATAATAAATTTGTCATAACGAATACCAAAATAAGGAATATAACGAATTATCCTTTACAACCATTTATAACGTCTACATTACAACAAGCTGCATTTTATAGATATAAATTTAGTCCAGATAAGACGATGAAATTAGCACAACAATTATATGAAAAAGGATATATAACATATATGAGAACTGATTCACCGAACATATCAGAGGATGCGATTTTTAAAATAAAAGATTATATAGTTCAAAAATATGGTCCTGAATACTCCAAAATTAGACAATTCAAATCTAAAAACCAAAACGCTCAAGAAGCACATGAATGTATTAGACCTTCCAATATAGAGGTATTAGATGATTCATTAAATGATGTCGAAGAAAATGCAACCAGACTGTATAGATTAATATGGGAAAGAACAATTGCAAGTCAAATGACTGATAGTATTACTACATTAATGGACTTGTATATAGACCTATTAATCGATGATAAAATATTACAAAAGTATAATATTAATAATATAATTAGATTACCAACATTTATCGGAACAATAAGTAAGATTACAACATTAGGTTATAAAATTATATATGAAGAAGATGTCGACGAAGATGATAAATCTGAAACAAATAATATTGATTTTAATTTAAAATATGATTATAAGAAAGAGCCAGGAATTATAAAGATGATAAGTATGTCATCGTGTGAACAATTAAACACATCAAATCCATTATATAATGAACCATCTATAATAAAGACGTTAGAGAAATATAGTATTGGAAGACCGTCGACATATGCAGCATTATTAAAGAAGATAAAAGATTACAATTATGTAGAGACGAAGAATGTGGAAGGTTATGAAAAGACGTTAATAGAGATGAAATTCAATGCAAAGAACAAAATAATAGACAATAAGGAGAAGATAATGGTAGTAGGTTTAGAGAAGCAGAAGATGGTAGTGACGGACTTAGGGAAAAAGGTAGCATTATTTTTGACGAAATATTTTCCTATAATGATGGATTATAAGTTTACAGCAGATATGGAGCAAAAATTAGATTTAATAGCTACTGGTAAATTGGAACATAAAAAGTTTATAAGAGATTTTTATGATAATCTAAATAGATGGTTAAAAAATATAAACAAACCATAAAGATACGATTAGTTTATTATAACAAAAATAAATAAATTATTTAGATCTTAAACCAGATACATTCCATATATAGTCGTCTGGTTCACCAAATTGTTCAACAAATTCAAGAACTTTAGCATCATAAGTTGATTCAGTAGTGTAAGGAATAGTGCCATTATATTTTTCATATAATTTATAGGAGCTTTTATAAAGAGTAAGACGTTTAGCATCAAAAATTTCTTCAGATTTAACGTCTCTACCGATTTGTACATCTAAAAAGAGTGTATTAGGTAGTAATTTTTGTAATGTAAAGAGGACAGTACCGGACCCGATGACTATCCATAGACGTCTAATATTATTTTTAAGAGGATCAATATATTTATATAATTTTTTATAAAGAATAGTTTTATATATTTGAAAGTTGAATCCGAAATGGTCTCCCCATCCAGAACTCATATCTAATATTTTCTTTGCTTTATATTTTTTAATAAAAAACTTTAAAACTCTAGGATTGTGAGTGGAGCATTCGAATCCGATAGTATAATAAATAGCATCTCTAATATTGATATCATTTAATTCGAGATTATTATTTTTAATATAATCGAACAATAATTTTTTATTTTTATAATAGAAGTCGTATGGAGACATAAAATTACTAAATTTACATTTGGCTCTACATTGATCAATAAAAAGATCACTTAAAATTAGTACATCATGATAATTCTTGGTATTAAAAATAAGTCTGTAAAAATCTCCTCTATACAGAAACAAAGGATTTGGTAGTTTAATACTAATTATTGGCAAATCATTTTTTTTATCACGAGTTGTTCCAAAATCAGTATTATTTATTTGTTTTTTTATTGGAAGCATCATCTTATGTAGACTTAAATTATATTTTTTAAGGTTATTAAAAATATTGATTTTGTATTCGTTGGAATATAATTTATTTCTATATGGAAAAGTATCATTCATATTAATATAATAAGTCTATATTTTTTTTATAATATATTGTTCAATTACAGTTGTATTTAATTTTCCATATTTAGTTCCATGTTCTTCTTCTCCCGTTTTATCAATTAAATATCTCTTTTTTTGTTTATCAGCCGGTAATTTTTTAAAATATTCGTAATGTTCTTTGATTGCATTTTTATATATATCATTTAATTGTTTGTTATATGGTAATACATCATATATATCGTGCCACAATAATTCTTCTTTCCACAATAAATTTTTTGGTTTGATCCATGGTTTAACAAATGAATTAAAATTATATGATAATGCTGTTCTAATATCTTCTAATGTCCAATCCCAGTTTGTATCCCATGGTATTCTTGAATAATCATAACATATCGTATACATTGGTCCGTTTTTTGATAAACAATAAAATAATGACGTCTCGTCCGGAAAACTTAAATATGTTGAATAAATACCATTTGAATAATATTTGTTTGTTAGCTTTTTATATTTTTTATAGAGAGATAATGATGGTTTTAATAAAACTAATCCTCCATCTAAAGACCCTTCTCTTTCGAAATGATTTACAATATAATCATTATAATTAGAACCAACTTGTGGTTCATATTTTTCATTACATTTCGGTAGAACACGTGGACTCATAACACCTCTCAAAATACATGGAGTATTAAATTCAAATATATTGTAAAATTCGATTTGTGATGGCAAGATATCAATGTCCATAAATAAAACCTTCTCATACTTAATAAGTTTTAAACATCTCCATTTATTGGTCGCATAAGATATCCATGATGCATATTTTTCTTTCGGAAAATAATATTGTTTACGTACTTTTTGGGTCAGGGGTTCATCTATTGTATTATATTTTGCTTCTAATGGATATTCAATTAATTTAATTACTTTTAATTTATCAAAATATAGTTTCAATAAATCATAATAATTATTAAATATATATTCATCACACATTATTACAAGATCAATTTTTATATTTAGTTTATTAATAAAGCATCTATGAATATATGCAGTAATACACGCACCAACAACATAATGATTTTTTAACATACATAGAAAAACAATTGCATATTTTACTTTCATCTTATATATATATATAACAATTATTCTAAATATTTAATAATAAAATATTACTAAATATTACATATCAAATATTATATGCTGGATTTCTTAGAGTTGTTTTTTTTAATATATTCTGTTTTTACTTCTTGTTATATTTTTTCTGTCGTTATTGTTGATACTTTTAAATTTTTGGAATATAATGGTGATGATAGAGAAACAGAAATTGTTAATTATATAGAATCATCTAAAATTGTTTTATATAATATATTCGTCATCGCACCTTTCTATCTATTGTTTTATACATTTATATTAATATATGGATTTTACGGACTGATACCATATTGTAATTATATATATGTTTATGATTATAATGCATCTTTTAATTTTTTTAATGAACTAATTAATGTGATTATATCATTTGTATCATTAGAAATATTTTTTTATTGCTACCATCGATATTTACATTATAATAAATATTTATATAAACATATACATAAATTACATCATAAATACTCAGTTAGTGTATATGGTATACATTCGCAATATTGTACTGTGATCGAGTTTATATTAAATTTAATTTCGATGACATTAGGAACAATGTTAGTTCAACATCATATTATTACAATATTGTTGCAATCCGGGTTTATGATAATTGTCAATGTTTTAGGACATACTACTAATGAATTCAGTCTGTTTGGTAAAGTAATATATTCAACAAAAAAACATAATGATCATCATTTATTATTAAATGTGAATTATGGATTATTGTCGATATGTGATAAATTATTTAAAACTTATAAATAAATAAAAAATATATAATCTAAATTATATATATATATATACAATGTTCGAATATACAAATGCAGTTTCACAAGTTTTAAAAACAATTGAATTATTTAATAATGATGATAAGTCTAAAAACCCAAAAGTTAGAACAGCCAAGTTCCTCCCGGGAGTTGTATTTTTGTTATGTTTTGTATCAGCAATTATAATTGCGAACAATTATTTTGATAATCGTTTAGGATTTTCGAAGTATGTATTGATTGTATTAGCTGCAATTTTCAATGTTCCATTTTTATTTTATTATGCTTTATGGCATATTCAATTTAAAGATGGTGCAGTATTTGCACATGGCTTGACGCCAGTTGCGAAACGTTTTTAATTATTTTTAATTATTTTTAATTATTTGTATAAGACGGTATATATCATGTGATGAACCAATAATATAGGCAATCATTAATATGCTTATAAATATAACACCATTATATTTATATTTTTCTTGTAAAAATATTCCATATGTTGTCAATATAATTAGACCAGACATTATTCCAAATATTAATATTTGTGTTTCTTCTTCATCATTATCAGTATAATAAACAATATTAGGAATCATAATATCGAATTGAATTTTAATAAATTTATTGAAATATTTAGCGACGATAAAATGACCAAATTCGTGAAACATAATTGCTAATATGTATATAAGTATACCATATATTAGTTCATTTACATTCATCAATGACTATAATAAATATTATATTATATTTATTATTAGTTTTATTAGTTTTATTATATTATATGTAATCTTGTTGGACAGCATTTATATGACAATAATGGATCAAATTGTATCCCTGATATTATCATATTATCTGGACAATCTTGATCTATCGTCCACATACAATCCTCTTTTTTAAATTTTGTTAACAATAATATTGATTTTATTATGTTATCACCTTCGACACCATCTGGTCCTTTAGGACCTTTCAACCCTTTAATACCATTAGGACCCATTTTGCCTTTCAATCCTTTTACACCAATTGGACCTTGTGGTCCTTTAACACCATCTGGACCAGGTAAACCATCTTTACCTATACTACCAGGAGGACCTTTCGGTGGGTCAACATTTAATTGTGTTATATCATATGTTTTATCAATATCGGCACCATCGAAACCAATATTACCGGAAGGACCCATATTGCCTCGCAAACCTCGAAATCCTTCGGGTCCAGAAGAACCAACAAATCGGAAATTAATAAATTTATACCAATAATAGAGGACAATAGAGAGGGACAATAAAGAAATAAACAAATTAAAATATTTTAAATAAAATTTTTGTAATGTTATAAATCGATCGAATATCATTTAGAATAGGATTATAAATTAATTATTTACAATTGTAGCACTACAACATTGATATCGTTTATATTTTTTATTTACATATTTCATTATAGGTGCTAATATTGGGCACTCTGCTTCCTGAACTGGTTTATCTATAGTTATTGGTACTTCTACATTTATTGCCGTCCTGATTTTCGGATCTAATTGTGTCGTCATTCCAAACCCTTCCACTTTTACTGTTGGCCACTCTCGTATTCCTCCACAATTGTATTTTATATAATATTTTGGGATTGGTTTAGCTGGTTCTCCAGCATCACCTTGATCACCTTGTGGACCTTTTATTCCATCTATTCCAGAATCTCCAAATGGTCCAATATCACCAGGATCTCCTGTTAATCCTTGTTCACCGATAGGACCAGGAATACCTTGAGGTCCGATATTACCTTCTGAACCAACCAATGAACCAAAAGATGTAATATTTTTTTTATTAATATCAAAAAAATTAAACCATCCAATATTGCCTCGTTGACCAATAGGTCCGCGGAAACCATCAGGACCATTAATTCCTTGATTACCGGGTGGTCCGAAAGTTGGATAAGTATTAGAGACAGATATGATAAGTAATATGAGCAATAAGAAAGCAAAAATAGAGATTAGGTTAATGAGTCGGTCATTAATAATATCAAAATAGAAATTTCTAAATAGCATAATATAAGGTAATAAAAAAATTATTCATCTGGTTCTTCTAACATTAAATAATTTATTTGGTCAGTATTTAACATACCATTAAAATAATACATCTTTGACACACTTATACCAGTACACGCCATCCCAATAATTAAATCTTTGTCAACATCACCTTTACCAAAATTATTGACCAATGTACTATTATTAGATGGTTGTCCATTAAAATAATATTCAACATAATTACCTTTGCCTTGGATTATAAAATGGCACCATTTATAATATTCCATATCACGAACACACGAATCTGCATATACACCTGCTTGTTCTCTCAAATTAAATAATTGTAAATATAATTTAGTGGAACAAGGGCTTTTATAAGGCATAATTGACAGACGCATATAATCTGTCCATTCTAATAAAATACGTGGTTCGGCAACATCAATTTTATGAATATTAATCCAGAAAGCTAAACTGAAATCATTAGTTGCGAGTTGTGGGACAACACGTCCAGTATAATTCAAAGAATTTGTCATATTAAATGTTATTTTATTGTTTATTAATGGATAAAACAAAACTGGTCGTTCATTCGCAATAAAAATATCTTTAAAATGATTACATTTATTTTTATCACCCAAACAGGTACATGTTTCTATCTTATTTACATCTTTACATATTACTGTATTATTCGATAAATACAAATTTGTTTTTTGTTTATTGAGTTTGAGGGTATTATTTTGAGTCATAATAGATTGACAATCGAAACGATTATCAGTATCTCTACAAATTTTTGCACTGTCAGATAGTAATATATCTTCATTTATTTTTAGGTTTGGTGTATTTTTATAATAATTAAAATTCATAAAAAGATAGACGCAAATAAATAAAGTTATTAATGAAAATATTAGTGAAACTAAATCTCTCTCCATAAATATAATATTATAATTACATTATATTATATTATATTTATTTTTCTATTTTCTCTTTTCTCTTTTATCTTTTTGTTTATCGTTTAACTATAAATGGTAACACTGCATTTGTTATTGATGCAAGTAAATTTACAAAATTTGGACTTCCACAACCTGTCATAAAATCATAACCATTTACAGTATTATATCTAGATGTCCATCTTGTTGTTACTGAATTTATGTTAACATCTTTTGTTCTTGTATTTATACCAGTATAAAACAAATTTTGTAATGCTGTGTAATTTAATGATACATTACTATTTTCAAATGATGGCGTAAGTTGGACTATTAAAGCAAGTAATGCTGCAAAGATTGGAGATGCTAAACTCGTCCCACCATATGTACCTGTAAGAGAACCATTTAAAAATATATACACTCCAGTATATGGATCTGCTAATGCTGCAATATCTGGTATACATCTTCTGGTATATGTATTTAGAGCTGTTATGTTCTGAAATGTTGGTTTATTTACTATTGAAGATACACCCCCACCAGCTTGATTCCATCCGGATTCTACATTTGGCACATTTGCTACATTTAAAGATGTTCCACCTACTGCTACTACATTGTTACACACTGCTGGTACAAGTTGCGGAACAGTTGTTCTTGCAGTTGAACTCAAATCCCCTGATGCTGCACAATATATTATATTTCGATTAAAAACTGGTGTAAAAGAATTTACTGCAGATGTACTTTCATTTGCTCCAAAACTCATTGACATCGCAATTATATTTGTAGATGGCACTATTCCTGTCGATGTCAGTAAACTGTTTCCATATGTTATCGCTCTACTCAAATCCGCAATACTCGCAGTCGCTGACAATATTAATACTATGTCTACATATGGTGCTATCGCATGAGCATACTGAATATCTAATGCAATCTCACCATCCCATCCTCCCATATTTGAAGGATATGTTGGAATTGTCTTTGTAAAAGTAGTTGAACCAGTTGCTGATTGATATATTATTGTTAAATTACCTAATGTTGGCGATGACACAACTCCATTAATATTCATTTGAGGTAGATTAAAATAACTACTAAATAAATTTATATCAGCAGCATAAGAACCTCTGCTATACGCATTCACTATTACAATTGTTGGATTTTTTGTTGCAATCGCACTCGATACACCATTATTTTGTGTATAATATTTTTGGACTTGTAATGGTGATACTGCAGGTAATGATGCTAATGTCGCCAAAGGTTTAATGTTTTGTCTAAATGTCGGATGACACATTGGGATCTGTTGTTTGGCTAATATATTGTTAATATATAATTTTCCAAATTTTGGGTTATTCATATATATATATATATATATATTATATTTTTATTGTATCTAAAAAGTACATCATCGTATATATATATGTTTATCCTTGCAATATATATATATTATATAGAGCATAGTATATGAAAAAAATTGAAAATGTTTTATTTAATTTAAAGCGATAAATAATTGGGAGATTATATATATATATCATGAAGACCACACAATCATTTGCTTTAAAAAATTTGAAAGGAATCAAGGGGATCAAGGGAATACGCAGTTTTCCAAATGCTGTTCCGAAAGAGGAAGTAATTTCAATTGAGAACTCATCTCCAAAGGAGGTAAGTCAAATAGAAAAAGAAAAACCTCAAACCCCAGCTATTAATAGTTCCCCATCTGATAAAAAAGATGGTGAACAATTAAATGGAAATTTACAATATGTGCCAAGTGCATCTAACATATTAAATGATATCGAAATAAAGAAACCGGTATTAATTAAGGAAGTTAAGAAAGAGGTTATTTCAGCGTCAGCAGTAGTTAAAGAAGTAAATATTGATGTTATGAAACCAGTATCAGTAAAGGAAGTTAAGAAAGATGTTAAGAAAGATGTTATTTCAGCATCTGCAGTTGTGTCTGATTCACTTTGTGAATCGGCGTCGGCAGTAGTCAAGAGTAATCCAGATAACAAAGTAAATGTTGATGAATTATTAAGTTCATTAGACAAATCATCGAGTGATTTACACGTAGATGTTATGAAACCGGTGAAAGGAAAGATAGTATTGCCGGGAGAATTCAATCTGAATTCGACGATATCGAATATGTATAAGAAGTTAGGAAATTCAACAACAGTGGAAGGATTTGATAGTCCTCCGTGTCATATATTTTCGATGATGAATTTAAAAGAGCCATTAGTAAATGCGATTATAAATGTATTAAAATGGGAATATCCGAGTCCGATTCAGTCGGTAGGGATAATGCCAGTAATAGCAGGTCGTGATTTATTATGTCAAGCACAAGCAGGGACAGGTAAAACGGCGACATTTATGATTGCAGCATTACAGAAGGTAGATGCGTCAATAAGAGGTTGTCAAGCGATAGTATTATCTCACAACAGAGAACTGTCTGAACAAACTTTTAAGGTAGCAGTTCAATTAGCGACTTATATGGATATATCTATTGCATCACACATTGGTGGTGGTCAAGATAGAGATGAACGTGGTGTAAACTATGTACATAATGTGCGTCCAAAAGGTGGAAAGTATGGTACAGAGAAGTATGGTGAACAGATAGTAATAGCAACACCAGGAAGATTAAATATGCTATTAAATAAAGGGATGATAGAAACGAGTAAAACGAAATTGGTAATATTAGATGAAGCAGATAATATATTATCAGCTGGTTTTATGGAAGATATTGGAAAAATCTTTAGAAAAATGCCAGATGAAATTCAGTATGCATTATATTCTGCAACATTAAGTAATGAGATTATAGAGATGTCAGAGAAATTTATGATAGATCCAGTTCAGATCCTCGTTCCTCGGCAGGAGAATGTAGTGACAGATAATCAAAGTCAATACACAATTCAAGTTGAGAGTGATAATGATAAATTAGATATATTGAATGATATATTTACGATGAATACAGGACAAGTAATGGTATTTTGTAATCGTAAATTCATGGTTAGTCATGTCGCGAATCATATTAAATCATTAGGTATTCCAGTAGGTGCAATTAATGGAGAAATGGAACAATCAGTGCGTGAAGCATCAATGGAAAAATTCAGAACTGGTGAATATAAAGTAATTGTTGGAACAGATATTATATCACGTGGAATAGATACAACAGTGCATTTAGTAATTAATTATGATACACCAAATAAACCGGATGATTATGTTCATCGTATTGGAAGAACAGGACGATTTGGTAAACAAGGTTGTGTTGTAAATATAGCTACTCAAGAGGAGGCATCAAAAATCCAACGTATTGCGATAAGATATAAGATTCAGATATTACCATTTTCACAATTTATGTCAAGACCATCTATTGATATCTAATAGAAAGATTAATTATTAATTATTAAGTATTAAATTACAATACATTTTTTTTATAAACAATAAACAATAAATAATAAATATAAATATTTATTATTTATTAAAATTTTCTTTCATTCACTATTATTATTAGTATAAAATATGAGTAATTTATTAAAATTTTATTCTGATTCTGATTTACAATTAATACACGATAATATTGATCAAATTGAAATGGCTGCAACTAAACAAGGGTACAAAATATTAGATCCAAATAACGACGAACATGGAAAAGTTAACAATATTATTTTTGAATATATTAAAGAAAAAAAAAGAATTGTATATGGAGGTACTGCATATCATGCAATTATTGAACATTATCGTAAGGATAAAAATAGTAAAAATAAAATATATCCAGATTGGGAACGATATGATGTCGAATTTTATACACCTAACCCAATCGCAGATTTAGTAGCAATCTGTAATAGACTATATAATGCGAAAATAAAATATGTAATGGGACGACAAGCACAACATAATGAAACATTTACTATTTTTGCAAATTTTTTACAATATTGTGATATGTCTTATATGCCACAAAATGTTTTCGATAATATTAATCATCTTGATATTAATGGTATACAGTACATTCATCCAGATTTAATATTAATAGATATATTTAGGATGTATAATGATCCATTAACAAGCTATTGGAGACTTAGTAAAGTATTCAAACGTATGCAACTTTTATTAGATAAATTTCCATTTGAATTTACTAACGCAAAACTAATACAACTAAAATCTATAGATGAACATCATCCTATTATTGATTTTGTTTTACCTAAAATTGTTAATGAGTTTGACAAAATTTTGTTTATTGGTGAACTCACATATCTTATCTATACTGACCCCGATAATAATATTAATACATCTAACAAGTTATCACAAATTGAACTTATAACAGATGATTTAGAATTAGTTAGTGAATATATAAAAACATTAACATATAAATGGGTTGATTCAAAAAAAAATTTGAATGATTATGACAAGATATTTACGATTAAAAAGTACAGTCGTTTTTTCCAATATTGGGACAAAAGAACTGTATTTTTTTATAAGGGCAAACCTATAATTACTGTAATTGGTTCAGCTAATCGATGTATACCTATTTTAAAAAGTCAGATTACATTTGGAAATAAAGATGTATTGAAAATTAATATTGGAACATTTTTAGTCACATTTAATTATTTTTTTGTTGGATATTATTATGAGAAAATCAATAAACTGGGATTCTATTTTGGTAGTCGTGATTTTATTAATTCACTGTTATCTATTCGTAATCATTATTTAGAATCTAAACATAAAACTATTATGGATGATACTATTTATAAAGAATTTATTATTGATTGTATTGGTTATACTATCGACTTCTCTCGCGAATTTATGTTGGAACTTAACGAAAAACGCAATAAAGGTATCCGAGGCATCTTCTCTTATGATCCTAATACATCTATTGGTATGCCAATTAATTCTTTAGAGTTTGAACAATCCGATGGTCTTGAATTAGTTTGAATTTTATAAATATTATAAATAAATATATATATATATATATATATATTTATTTATTTATATATATCATAACTGTATTTTTTTTATAAGACTATATTATTTGTTATGAATGAAAACTATAAAAGATTAAAAGGTGGATATTTATATATCAGTTCACCTACTTGGCAGCAACTAAATAATAGTAATTATAATAATGCTACCATCATTGAGGACAAATCATATTATATTAATAATTCTGTTAATCTTGTTCCTCCGACTGACATGATAAAAGTAGATACAATTGTTAAACAACCATCTTCTATTAATAAGAAAATTCAAAATAAATTTATTAATTTTGTTGCAGATTCTAAACAAATTAAATATGATATATATAAAGATGCAAATAATCCATTTTATAAACCATTATTATCGTCAACAGATGATAATATAATGGAAAATATATTTGAAAACTTAGAGACTAAATCAAATTTAGAAAATTTACCAGATGAACAACAAGCGTTGCTAATGGAAAAATTAAAAAATTTTGAAGTGATTTTACCACAAGATATTTTTTTGCCTGTGAACAATAGTATAGCAATAAATAGTCTAATTGTAGATGTTGAAGACGAAATAAATGAAGGTATGCGTATGAAGAAATATATAAATAAAATGTTAGGACCAGTATTTAATGACATAATAATGAAAATTCACAGAGGATATTTATATATAGTTAGGAAAGGTGGTATAATAAATGATGTGATAACAAAAAAATTAGTTCCATCATTAAAATATTTTTCTTGGCAAGAAGGTAAACCAATAAATTACAATATATTGAAACATATAATTTTTAATTCAGAGGAACCATATAATAAATTTTTTAAAAAAATTGAAGCTGAAGCAATTATTAGGTGTGAGTATATAATTGGTATTCAATGTAAAAGTGAATATCAATTATGGTGTGTCAAACGTCTACTTATGATATGGTATTCTGATCCTGATTTATTTAATATAATACGTAAAATAAAATTATTAATAAATCATTATAGAGCAGATGCGAAACAAGAATATAATACAACGAATGGTATTTTACCGATGATAGTAATATATCCAAGATATGGGATAAATAATGCTCGTATATTGTTATCTAAATTGGAATATTATTTTTCATTATATATGGAAGACACTTATCAAAAAAATTATCCGAACATATATATGACAAGTTCTAAACCAACATATTTTCTTAAAAAAAATAATCTGTTGTATTACACAAATGGATCTATTAATCTTAATCGGTTTATTGAACAACATGAACAAGATGATAAATCGAATAGTAATTATGACGATAATCCGTCCAATATATTAGTTCCATCTAATTTTTAGTTTTTGTTCAACATATCATAAAAATATTTAATAGTATTGCTAATGCCATTTTCAAATGATGTATAACATGTATCACCTAATAGTTGTTTATTCCGTTTTAAACAAGGCTGTCTTTGTAATGGATCATCTTGTGTTAGAGGTATATATTTATATTTGATAGATGCAAATTGATCTATATTATTTTTATAAACTTGTTGAATAATATTAATAGTATCGATGACAGACATTTCAATATTATTGCCGATATTAATAGGTTCTCGATGTGGAGAGTCCATTAATTTAATTAACAAATAGACTGTATCTTTAACATAACAACAACTTCTTGTTTGGAATCCAGTTCCATGAATATTCAGTGGTTGATCATATATAAGACTTTTAATTGCTTCTGTAATAATACGTCCATCGTCTAACTTCATAAATTCTCCATATGTGTTAAAAATCCGAGCTATTTTAATATCCATATTGTAATTATTAATATATGTATGACAAAGAGCTTCTCCAATACGTTTACTTTCATCATAACAACTTCTCGCACCGAAACAATTAACATTACCATAATAGTTTTCATTTTGTGGATTTATTTTTGCATCTCCATATATTTCTGATGTACTCGCAAATAATACTTTTATATTATTTGTTTTTGCATATTCAAGAACATTTCTGGTCCCAATATAACCAACATCTAATGTTTCTATCTGATATTTTTTATATAATGGTGGAGATGCGATTGATGCTAAATGATATATTTCATCTATTTTCAAATCCAAATTTTGGAAATCATATTTTGTTATATTAATGTTATAATATTGTAAGACGTTTTTTGTATCATAAGTTTGTTTAAAATTTATAAAATCAAACTCATTGCTTGAAATAAAATTATCAAGTGAAATAATATTACCAATCTCTGGACGATTAAGTAAATTCAATATTAAATTTTTACCGATAAAACCACACCCACCAGTTATTAAAATATTTTTCATATAAATATGTATGATAAAATATTGATTTTTTTATAACTTAAATACTTATACATTATAATTACTATATAATAATGACATCTAATATAATCAATATTGACTTAAATTTATTAATTGATATAGACGATATAACATCAAAAGAACTTGAGAATATGGAACCGATGAATGTGGATTATATTCCGTGGTTATATGAAAGGAAAAAAGGATTTAATAATGATTTATATTTTTTGTCAGGAAGAGGTAAATGGTTGTTATTTTTTGAAAAACAAAATATGAATCAACAGTGGAAACAAGTAAAAGAATTATTTAGAAATGGTCGATTAGATAATGTTGAATATATCAAATGTTCAACTAATTATGTATCAGAAAAAACACCATCTAATAATCTCGGTGTTATTTCTTTTTATTGTGTTGACTCTGATGATAAAAATAAAATATTATCTATCGGCAACAATATTATACAACTATTAAACTATACAAATATGGAATATATATATTATAAAACAGATGACCAGACTAAATTTGGATGTAGAACCACCGGATCCTCTTATAATTATCTTTATAAAATTTGTAATATTCTTTATAATAATGACCAGTTTATAGATGATTAAATTATTTATTAAATTTTTATCTTATTGAAGAGACCATATAAAAAAATTGATCATAGACATTTACACTCTTGATTATAATATTATTTTATAGATTATTTAGATGCGACACATCTAAATAATCTATAAAATAATATTATAATCAAGAGTGTAAATGTATCCGATTAATTTTTTTATATGCGCTTTCTGCTGGTTTATTTCTTTTGATGTTGCACATCAAAAGAAATAAACCAGTAGAGAGCGCATATAAAAAAATTGATATATTTATTTATTACTTAAATAAATATAAGAATAAATAAATATATAGATATACATAATGAATCAGAAGATGGATTTATATAATTTGGCGACCACTACATCGATAAATAATGAAGAATATGTGGATCCATATAATTCAAACAATAAATTAATAACATTAAATGATGTTATTAATATGTTTAGAAAGTTTGAGATTGAAGTTGAGCCGAAAAATATAAATTATTATATAAATGCGTTGACACATAAATCATATATAAAAAAGGAATATTATGACACATATATGAATCAGTTGGCATCAAACGTAAAGGAGAATAGTAAAAAGTCGGTAGATTTACAGGATCAGTCGAATGAGAGGTTAGAGTTTTTAGGCGATACTGTTATAAAATGTATTGTGTCGGGTTATTTATTTACAAGATATCAATATGAGGATGAAGGTTTTATGACAAGATTAAAAACAAAAATTGAAAACCGTCAATCTTTAGCTAAATTTGCAAAAATATTAGGTATAGATGAGTTTATGATAATATCATCACAGATAGATGATAATAATGGTCGTAATTCTGAGAAATTATTAGAGGATTGTTATGAGTCATTTCTAGGTGCATTATATTTAGATTTAGGATTTGAGGTATGTCGTAAATTTATGTATATAATATTGGAGACAGAGATAGAGTATTCTGAGATTTTGTATAAAGATACAAATTATAAAGATCAGTTATTAAGATTTTATCATCAGAATAAATGGAGTTATCCTCAATATGTACAATTGAGTGCAGATGGTTTACCAAATAAAAGAGTATTTATAATGGGTGTTAAAGATCCACACGGTAATGTGATTGCACAAGGCAAAGGTTCATCTAAACAAAAAGCAGAACAAATTGCATCAATGTTAGCATTACATCATTACAATATAATAAAGGATGATCAGATGACGGACATAACAGAGAATTAAAAAAATATTATATATGAGTGAACATATTTTTTTATAAGACGAATATTTTTTATTAAATTAATAGTTTAATAAAAAAATATTATTTTAAATGGTAATAATATAAATGTCATCAGTTGTTCAGAGTAATTATATAGATTTCAAAGTGAATGGTAGAATGTTTCCATTATGGGTATTACAAAATTTAAGAAAATACAAGTTAAACCCGATTGTAAAAATAGAGGGACAGGATCCTTGTAAAAAACAAAATACTACTGAGGAATTTATTATACGTGATTATCAAAAATTTGCTGGTATTTATTTAGATTATAAAAGTCCTTATAAAAATATTTTACTTTATCACGGTCTTGGTTCTGGTAAAACAGTTAGTGCTATCAATGTTTACAATATGTTGTATAATTATAATCCCAATTGGAATGTTTTTGTTTTAATTAAAGCATCTTTAAAAGACGATCCGTGGATGCGCGATCTAAATAATTGGTTGTCTAAAGAAGAGAATGCAGAACGATGGGCTAATATAAGATTTATTAATTATGATGCACCAAGAGCGGATCGTGATTTTTTAAATAAAGTGAAAGAGGCTGATTCGAGTAAAAAGAACATATATATATTTGATGAGGCACACAATTTTATAAGAAATGTGTATAACAATATAATAAACAAAATAGGGAAAAGAGCACAAACAATCTATGACTACATTATTCAAGAAAAAAAAGAGAATGATAGTACCCGTGTAATTTTAATGACTGCCACACCTGCCATTAATAAACCGTATGAACTTGCTTTAATTTTTAATTTATTACGTCCTGAAACATTTCCAACTAATGAACAAAAATTTAATGAAATTTATATTTCTACTACTGGTCAACCTATTCTCAATCCTGAAACTAAAAATATGTTCCAACGTCGTATTATTGGATTGGTTTCTTATTATGCTGGTGATACATCTGATCTATATGCAAGAAAAGTATCATTACAAAAAAATTTAGTGATGGAAGAACATCAATTAGAAGTTTATAAAGCAAATGAGGAAATTGAGAAGAAAATAGAAGCAAATAATAGAGGTAAAAACGGAAGTACTGTATATAAATCATATACGAGACAAGCAAGTAATTTTGTGTTTCCAAATATGGGTAGTGATATGTCAGGCGAAAATAGACCAAGACCAAGCAAATTTAAATTAACTGAAAGAGATATTATTCGTCTTATGGAAGGAAAAACAGGTGAAGAAATTGATAAAGAAACAGAAGATCGACAAAAATTATATTTACAAACCATGGACCGTTATATTAAAGCTTTTGATAATTATTTAGAAAAATTAGCAGACCAAGATAAACAATATGGTCTTTCGTTGGATGCAGATTTGGATGTATTTAAAACAAAATATGCATATAAATTTACAGAATTTTGGAAAGAATATGACAAGAAATCGAATATATTACAAGGAATGTATGAATCAAGTTGTAAAATGACAGCTATTATGTTTTATTCTTTGAGATCGGCTGGTCCAGTTGTTGTATATTCAAACTATGTAAAAATGGAAGGTCTCGAAATATTTAAAATATATATGAAATATTTTGGATTTACAAAATATGGAGCAGAAAATGGAATCGACTTTCATCGTTATACTGAGTTTTCAGGTGATATCGAAAAAGAAGAACGTAAAAAAATTCTTGCTGATTATAATACAATAAAAAATAAAGATGGATCCAAAATTAGAATTATTTTAATTTCACCTGCCGGTTCCGAAGGTATCTCTCTCAAAAATGTAAGACAAGTCCACGTTATGGAACCTTATTGGCATGAAGTCCGTATTAAACAATTGATCGGACGTGCTGTCCGTGCATGCTCTCACGCTGATATACCTATTGATGAACGTTATGTCGATATTTTCAGATATAATGCAGTTATAAATGATAACCATATTACTACTGACCAAATTATGCAAGAAAATGCTGTCGCTAAAGAAAATCTTATCGACTCTTTCTTAAAAACTATTAAAGAAGTCGCCGTCGATTGTGAACTTTTTAGTGAGGTAAATATGTTAGACGGTAAATATACCTGTTTTAAATTTAATGAACGTTCTTATTTTGATCAATACGCCGGTCCTGCTTATAAAGATGATATATATTATGATAAAAAAATAAACAATGGACTTAATGCAGTCAATACTACTGTATCAAATGTTAAAGTCATGCGAATTAAAGCTGTTAAAGTAGAAAATAATAATTTATCACAACCAATCGATTGTTGGTATAATCCTATTACTGGCGTCGTTTACGACTTTCAACTTAAATATCCATTCGCTAAAATTCGCAAAAATATCGACGGCATTCCTGACAAAATTGATAAATATACTTATGTTCTCGATAATGTTATTGTTATCCCTAAAATTAGAGTCAGTTAAGCATCTCGCTCTCAACTTCTACTGTTTTCTCTACTCTTACTTCTGTTTCCGATTCTGGTTCTGGTTCTCCATTCAATGAATTATCTGTAACTATTATCGGATACAAATATAATGGTTCATACCACCAATATGGACCAGAATATAATAAATTTGTATAACCACCTCCTCCTGAACCCGTCCAATATTTTCTGTTATATCCTCTATAATGTGAACTATACCATGGTCTACCATGTGAACCACCACTTAAACCACCACCATATGAACCACCACGTAAACCACCACCATATGAACCACCACGTAAACCACCACGTGAACCACCGTGTGAACCACCACGTGAACCACCACCATATGAACCACCACCATATGAACCACCACCATATGAACCACCGTGTGAACCACCACGTGAACCACCACCATATGAACCACCACGTGAACCACCGTGTGAACCACCACGTGAACCACCACCATATGAACCACCACGTGAACCACCACCATATGAACCACCACGTGAACCACCACGTAAACCACCACGTGAACCACCATATGAACCACCATGTGAACCACCACGTAAACCACCACGTGAACCACCAAGTGAACCAAGACGGAATGTTTCAATTTTCCTATAAAATAAAAAATACATGATCAGGAACAGTAAACCCCCTAATAATAATTTCATATATTTTTAGATTAGATTAAAAATATATTAAATTGTTCAATAATATGTTTTATATGAACCAACATTGTTATTGATTATTTTATTACATTTTGAAATGTCAATATTATTGGTCTCACTTTTTGATGTAAATTGAAGTTCTGATGTAGTATTTACAATACATTTATTTGGATTTTTATAATTTCCATTATATATGGGAATATTTGGACTATAAAAATATCCAAAAATATTATTATTTAGATCATCATAAGATTGATATATTGTAGTATAGTCATTAACTTCATAAAAATCGTTAGAATTGCGTTGATTATTTAGATCAATATTATTTTTATTAATAGTGGGATGGGTATGTCTATTACGATTATGGGAAGAATTATAATGTTCGGTAGGGTTAATTTTGTTAGATGGAAATAGAAAATAGATAACAATTAATGATAAAAATAAGAAAAAAAGATTCATATATTTTTACATTAGAATAAAAAAACAAAATAGAATTAAATAAATTGTATGTCTTGATTGCCTTCAAGAACTCCAATTTTCATGGTTAATGTATTTTGTAATTTTTCAAATGCTGGATGACGTAAATATGAGTGGGAACATTGATAATTTCTTATTTTTTCACCAGTATATGTATCAAATGAACATATACATGCATTATTAGGTGTTGTAATATCATAATCTATAATATTAATAGTAGAGCAAGTTAGTGGAACTCCTGATGAATTTTTATAATCAATAGTCATTTTAGATAAATTACCTAATGAACCGTGATCAAAAACTTTTTCGTGATCGGCAGTGTCTAAATAATAATAATCTCCATTTACATAGTCTGGGAATAAGACAGAAAAAGATGTTTCAATATTTTGGTCAGTTGAATATTCATACATAGAATCAATTTCTGGAACTGATAATAACAGATATCTATCATCTTCTAAAGATGTACCCAATAATATATAATAGTTAAATGTATTTGGAACTATAAGATTATTTACATCATATGTGAATTCGAATGTTTGGTCAATAAGTTCATTAAAATGGTCATCTTGTTTACAAAATTTGATTTTTCCACCATTAAGAGTTTGACTTTGTAAAACAAGAGGTGGTGTATCAGGATATGGGTCAAAAATGGATGGTGGTGGTGTTGGAGGTTGATAATAAACTTGGTTAGTATATAAAGGTGTATTATCAATCAATATCCATGAATTAATATAGGTCATAGGAGTGGGTGATATACTGATAGTAATGTTAGGACTAAGAATAAGTGGTACTGATATATTATTTGTATTTAACCATGTATTAATATCAGCAGTATATACACCGACTAATTTAGTGATATCAGCTTTTTGTTTATAATGTGTATCTAAAAATATACTATATGTGCAAAGATAATAATAAGATGTGTTGATTTTCATAGAATAAAATGTAAAATAAAACACAGTGCCATAATAAGTTATAATGCCTTGTTGTTTCGTATAATTACAAATCGGTTGATTTATTTGTACATTTGAACATGCATCTACAAAATCTTGTGATGTTATTGAACTATCATAAATCAGATTTGTTGCTTTATTTATGACATAATATTTTCTTGGCATTACTACACTTTTGAGATGCATATATTTAATATTCTTAAAATATTTAGATATATATGCATTTTTAGTTGTGTTAGATGGATTAAATTCAACTCTATAATTAAATGGATTTGGATAAGTTAAACAGTCTCTATCAGCAGAATTAATATATATAACATATTCGAAAACACCTTCTTTGACACCCTTTACATTTCTGTCTAAAAACTGATCTTTATTAAAATCATATTCATTAATTGATTTGATTGGTTGAGACATATTATTTGAATTATCAAAATCACATCCAATTGTGTTTGTATGTGTATTGTCTACTTTTTCGATCATCGTATTAACGATATTAGTATCAACTTTTTTGAACAATTCATCAACACTATTTTGTAAAAGATTAAGTTCATTAAATGGTGTTTTATGTTGATTGCTTCCAGGTGCATTTAAATTAGAACCGTGTGCTCCAAATACTGGATTACCTAACTGAAAAAAGTTATCACTATGAGCAATATTATTAGTTTCAATCGGTTTATTTTCAAAGATAGGTTCATTAATTTGTCTAGAATATGGGAGAGGTTGAGGTGCTAAAGAATAATTTGCCATAAATGTTCCTGACTTTGCAATATCATTTATATCTTTGTCATCAACAACTGAAAAATTATCTTTGAAATTACCTAAAAATTTTAATGTTTGTGTCCTCTCATCGATATCTTCATTTCTATAAACAATTTTATCAAATTTACCTCGTGGAATAAAATTCATTCTATTAGTAATAGAATGCATAGCTTGGGACTGATTACTGGAAACTATATTATTGTTCAGATTATTTGAATTATTGTTAGAATTATTGCTCATAATATTAACAATATAAATAATATTATTTTTTAATCTAATTATTTCTATTTAGAACATTTGTTTCTTTAATATCTATTTTTTTTATTTTTTTATAAATATTATCTTCCATTAAATCGATTGCATTAAATGGCATTATTGGATGATTATCTCCTGGTCTGTGTAAATTTGATCCTTTAGATGGCATATACGGATCTCCTAATTCAAAATATTTTGAATTATCAAACGGTTTATAAATTTGTCTTGAAAATGGAACTGAAAATGGTGCCATTCCATAATTTGCCATAAAAATACCAGATGAAATTATATTATTTTTAGAATTATCTAAAACATAAAAATTATCAGTAAAATTACCTAAGAAATCATTAGACTGTACTCGATTATCAATCGCATTGTTGTTTCTATATACATTTTTATCGAAAAGACCTCTTGGAACAAAATTTGTTTTTAAATGATTCATTGATAATATTAAATAGTATAGATAATAATATATTTTTATCTTACTCCAGAAAATTGAGCCATTATATTTAATACCATTCCCATTATACCCATAACTGCCATTGTTCCATATACACTTGATTTAGGTGGTTGTTTTTCACCTCTTATCATATATGAAATATATGGTCCAATTGCATTTATTCCTCCAATCACCAAAATTGTTTCTATTAAAAACATTATTATATAATGATTACTGAATATGCTATATGTATCTGAAGTTAAACTACCTAAGCCTTTTCTGTATCCGCCTACCGTTGCACTTACCATTCTCAATACCATTACTATTAATACTACACCAATTGTATATATACATAATTTCGCTAGTTTTTTTTCAAATGGAGCACCACCACCTGTCGCCGTTTTTTTTAGTAAACACTTTAATGCATCCGTATTATTTGTTAAATCAATTAGTGATTGTGGATCTTCTGTTTTTATTGATGTCGCAATACTGATGCAAACTGGATCACTTATAATTACATTCGCTCTCTGTAATTCAGTTCCATTTAAATCTGATTCTAAATATTTATTGTCAGTATTTGGACCACCATCAGCCATATATTTATTAAGTCCGGATGATTCCTGTAAAAATGTTAATGCAAACATTAATGCAAAAGCGCTGGCACAAGCAATTATTAATCCTTTAATGTCCAAGTTTTTCCGTATAATGCAAGACAATACCACGGAAACTGTCGCTAATGACGCCGTTACTACTGAATCTATTATTACTTTTCCAACATATTTTTTATTACTAAAAAATGTCCCTGAATACCATGTTGGATACTCATTTTTAGAAGTTGTCGCATTTATCGCAGACATTATTGATAAAATTATTAATAACACTAATAATCCAATTTTTGCTACCCCTAATGATTTACCAAATACCTCTTTTGGATCATTTGGAGTATATGTATTACTATCGCCTGTTAATATCGTTTTAATTATTTTTTTTAATATATTGTTCTCTGTAGATACCTTCGCTGCTACTTGTGGTGCTGCTACTTGTTGTGCTACTCGTGGTGCTACTGCTGCTACTGGTGCTACTTGTTGTGCTACTTGTTGTGCTACTCGTGGTGCTACTTGTGGTGCTACTTGTTGTGCTACTCGTGATGCTACTTGTGGTGCTACTTGTGGTGCAGATGATTGTTTTGATATTAGTGAGGATGAACGTGTCAATGATGGTAATTGTGATAATGATGACATAGACGAATCAGCGAGTCCTAAATTAGGAGGTGGAGGTAGAGATGAATATTGCATATATTATACATTTATAAAAAATATTAGATTAATAATTATAATTAAATAATTATAATTTATATACTTATATACTAATATGGAACTAAATAATAAAATTATTAATATTTTTTTAACAGGTGGTGGTTATAAAGGTGCATTTCAATCAGGTTTTTTGTTTAAATTAGGTGAATGGTTAGAAACTCATAAGAAATATCAAATAGGGAAAGTATATGGATCGTCAATAGGAGCAATAAATGGTTCAATATTTTTGAATAATCGTCAACATCTCCGAGATTTTTGGAATTCAATAAAGTCATATAAATCAATGATGTCATTTTGGTGTAATATTCCAATTATTGGTAAATTAATATCTATTATTTATGGTTTTTTTAAGAAATGTAGTTTGATTAATCCTATTAAATTTTATAATTTGATTCGTTTATATTGTTCCCATAATAATAATCAAAAATTAGTTGTTTGTGTGACGAATCTTACACAAAATAAAATTGATTTTGTGGACAGTAGTAATAATAATAAAATAGTAGATTATATAATAGCGAGTTCATCATTATGGATGTTTTCGCCACCAATAAAAATCAATAATAATATGTATGCGGATGGTGGAATATTAAAATATTTGCCAATAAATGAAGGTATAATGGGGAGTGTGATGGATGATATAAATGTGGTAGTGTCGTGTGCAAAAAAATCAGATTTTAATGACATATCTTATGAAAATACAAATTTATTATTTTATTTGGACAAAATAATACATATGATGTGTGATCTGACGTATGAGAATGATTTAGATAAAATTATTAAATTAAAAAATTTCAAATGTTATATCATAAAGCAGAAATTATTAGAAAATATCTCGATGATAACATTTGAGCAAACAAATATTAGGTCATTTTGGGAAGATGGTATTATAAAAGCGGAAGAGTTTATTAGAGAATTAGAGTTGGTAGAATAAATAAAAAATAATGGACAAAAAGATGTGTTGACATATCAACTAAATCATAACAACTAATAATTAAATATAATATAGTCATATTTTTTAGAGTTATATGTTGATGTTTACAAATGAATCCCAAACATAAAAATATGATGGACATAATATTAAAATTAATATTACCAATTTTGAATATGGATACGGTGCTAACATAACTGGTACTAAAACTTTTGTCAATATAATAGTTTGATAGAAATTTATTAATTAATTTTGGATGTTGTGTTGAGGTGTTTGCCGAAACATTATCAGGTGCCAGAGCGTCAGTAGAAGTTTGATAAGCGAGTAATGGGTTAGATACATAAATATTAATAAGACCATCACTATATAATTTTTGTAAAGAAGCATCGATATGGTTAAAAATATTTTTATCTAAATGTTGTATAATTTTAGCGGCGCCTTGTTTGGTAATAATATAGGAGTGTGTGCCGAGTGCAACATATGGTTTATTGATAAATTGATTAATTTTTTTGTATTTTTGATTAGAATGATTAATTAGATAAAAAAAATCACTTAAAATATTTTGTTTTGTTGAACATCCAAAGCATCCTAAATATAATATATCTGTATCTTCCGGTATATATGTTAATACATTTGATAGTTTTTTTCCAAAATCATCTACAAATGTACAATCATCTTCTAATATTAATCCATATTTGTTTCCCGACTTTATAAATTCTTTCCATGTCTTGATATGAGCCATACCTACTCCTATTGCACTTAATGGACCAAATTTTGAATATAATAATGATGCATTTACATCAATTTCTGATTGTGTTAATGTTTTACCATTAACACCGTTAATAAGAAATGATTTAAGATTAATGGAAGGATTATTAAGAGCAATATTCATAGTATTTAATGTATTTAACAATTTAGTAGGTGTTTGTAAACTAATAACATATGTTTGGAGCATATTATATTTTTATATTATAATATATATAAAGATATAAATCAATATAGAGCCTATATAAAAAAATTGATATATTAATGTCTTTACGAATATAAACATTAATATATAACCATATAATCATGAAGACAAAAATCACAACTACTTTAAAGGAATTAAAAGCTATTACAACCACCTATATCGGACAATTAAATATTATCACTAAAAATATCCGTGATACATACGAAAGTGATATTGAAGCGATTAAAGAAGATTTAATTAGTCGTATTGCCATCGAATATTCACTTGATTCTACTGAACTTAAAAGCAAATTTCTACGTAGAAAAAAAAAACATATTAATGGTTCTAATGTTGAGAATGATGATGCTAATAATTCAGATAGTGAATATATGCAATCCATTAATAATACGTCCGATTTAAATCAACAATTATTAATTAAACACGTATATGATAATAATAATTATTACATTGAGATGATAGAAGGTGGAAAAGTATATGACACAAATAAAAATGAGGTTGGATTTTGGAAAAATGGACAGATGGAATTGAATATGAATTTAATAACACAACTTAGAAATATAGAAGTACAGATAAGTGATCTAATTAATAAAAATGATGAACCAAATAAATTACTGTCTTTAACTAATAATGATGACAATTTTTGTAAAGTTGCTAAAAAAATTAATAATGATGTTCCTATAGTAATCAGTGCACAGATTGAAAGCAGCACACAAAATGTATCAATACCAAATGCAAATATAGAAATACCTATTATAAACGCGAATACAACAAAAAATATAGTTAAACGTCGCGTTACAAAAAAAGTTCTAACTCAAATAAAAAATTAAATTTTTTTATAATATCAATATAATATAAAAATATATATGTTTTTATATTATGGATATAAAAAATAATTCAAAAAAGTGTGTCAAACGGATTTCCAAAAAATCATCAATCAAACGGTCTATTAAAAAAATATCTAACCAACATTCTAAAAAATCTAATAAACGGTCTGTCAAAAAACTGCATTCCAAAAAATCTCTTAAACCATCTACCCAATTAGTTGGTGGAGCAAATAAAATCGGTAAATTTTTAAATATAGATCAAAAAAGAAATGTTATGAAAAAATCAAAAGATGAAGACAAAAAATGTGCACCAAATAAAAAATATGAAGAAGGCTCTTGTTTTACATTGGAATCATTAAAAGATATGTCAAATGCATTTAATACATATATTGATAAAGGTCTTATTAAAAACAAAAACAAAATCAATATTGTTGATTCAAAAAAACAATTATTACAACAATTAAATGATCGACTAAAAGACGTTTGTTCTGACCAATTATGTTGGATTAAACAAAATTTTGTTAAAGCAGCTAATAATAAAAAAACGATTCTTGAATTTACTTTTAGACCGAATGGTCCACAAGGCAGATTTAAATGGTTGAATACTACGAATATAGACCAAATCATGAAACAATATGAGGAATTGTTTAAAGATTTTAAATTTTTAGGAGCAGTGCCGATAGATTTCGACGAGATACCAGAATATGGAATCCATGATCTTGATTTTGATACATTATATAATAAAGGAATACGGCGTTTTGGTATTGTTTTTAATACAGATGAATCATATAAAAGTGGTGAACATTGGATTGCTATGTTTTTTGATATTGGAAAATTTGAAATTTATTTTTCTGATTCATATGGTAATCGTCCAGAAAAAAGAATCCGTAATTTTGTTGAAAGAATCGCTAAATGGTGTATAAAAAAACATGCGTCTAATAATAATATTGAACCAGACGATTCGTTCATGCATGAAACTAAAAAAAATAATATTGAAAAATTACCAATCACCAAAATATTGTACAATAAAAAAAGAAAACAATTTAAAAATTCTGAATGTGGTATCTACTGTGTTTATACTATTATTAAATTACTCCGAGGCACACCCGTCGAAGAAATTTTTGATAACGCTTTACCCGACCTCGTTGTTAATGAATGTAGACAAGACTACTTCACTTTTGTTGATCCTGACCCTAAATTGATGATTCCTCAAGAAGATGACGATGATTACATTGATGATTAAACTTCTAATGAATTACATCTATTCGCTTTAATAGACCATTTACAAGTATAATTACTATCAAGATAACATTCTTTAGGTGTGTTGAGATCTGGTATTGGACATTCAACACTATTTAGACGTGCTTGACTGATTTGATAATTGCGTGATTTTATATTTCGTTCTAATATTTCGATTCGTTTTAGTTCCAGATCGTGTCGCTCTCTAATATCAATATACTGGTAAAATCCAAATACAACTATTGCTATTATTATTCCAAAATATATAAATTTATATGTCATATATATTTTGGTTCATATTTTATTTATCTAATTATTTATTTTTTAATTTAATACTGAATTCACTATTATGCCATTCATATATTTACCCATGTCATCCTCTATTATCTTACCTTTTATTGATATTGTAAAACTATAATTATCTCTTAACCAATATGGTTGACTATTGTCTCCAGTTATTAATAAATCTAAATAATCTAACCTTTTTATAGACGGCTTTGTTATCATTATACCTGATATTATTTTGTTCTGATTTATATTTATCCTCCCCAATAAACTACCATTTATGTTCACTATATTCATATTTATCTGTTTACATACTCTCAAATCTATCGCCCTCTTCCCTATATATTTACTCTTCCCTTCCTCCTCCTCTAATCCTAATATTTTATTTATCGTATTCTCATCCGTCATCAATCTAAACTCCTTGTCTTCTAATGATCTTATATACATAATGTATTTCTTGTCATATCCTATCTCTATCTTACATTTGTTTAATATCTTATTTAATTCTACCACTATTTCGTCTAATTCATACCTCCCATACTCCATTCTTATCTCTAACATTCTGTTCTCTATTTTATATACCATTATATCATCATTTTTTATATTAGAATTATCTTCCATCTCTATACCATCTATTTTTAATATATTATTATATGGTGTTATATTATACATATTGTTATTAATATTATGATCTAATAATGTAATTTGCATCACATTTTCTAACCCAAATGGTAATTTATATCTATATACTCTATTATTTATTTTTTGTAAATTACTATTGTCTATTACCATCGTATGCTCTTCATTAAATATCTTATAATCATATTGCTCTATTATTTTTAATAACTCCTTCTTTTTGTTCTCTAAACTACTCTCTGATCTATTGTGTTGTTCCATTATATTCTCCAATTTCTCATGCTCACTCTTCACCCTCGATAACTCATTTAATATCTCTTTTTTCTTGCTCTCTAATAATTTTATTTTTCCATCTGTGTCTTTATCACTAACATCACTATTACTACTTTTTTTTAACTCCTCTATCTGATCTCTCAATGAATTTATCATATTCTTATATGTATCTATTTCATTTAATAACTCAATCTGATTGTTCGGTTGCAGTCTTTCTCTATCCCTCTCCATTAACATCTCCTTTAACTGTTTTAATTCATTCCCCATTAACATTTGATATTCTTGTATCGCTACTGGATCATATATGTTTTTGTGTTCTTCCGACGTTTGTATCAAATTCGATTGCATCTGCGGTTGTATCGGTTGTATCGATTGTATCGATTGTATTGATTGCATCTGTTGTTGAATTGGTCGCTGCATCGGTTGTTGCGTCGGTTGATGCATCGGTTGATGCAACGGTTGATGCATCGGTTGATGCATCGGTTGATGCAACGGTTGATGCAACGGTTGATGCAACGGTTGATGCATCGGTTGATGCATTTGTTGTTGCATTGGTTGATGTATTGGTTGTTGCATTTGTTGATGCATTGGTTGATGCATAGGTTGATGCATTGGTTGATGCATAGGTTGATGTATTTGTTGTTGCATAGGTTGATGTATTTGTTGTTGCATAGGTTGATGTGTTTGTTGTTGCATAGGTTGATGCATTGGTTGTTGCATAGGTTGTTGCATAGGTTGATGATTTGGTTGATGCATTGGTTGTTGCATAGGTTGATGATTTGGTTGATGCATAGGTTGTTGCATAGGTTGTTGCATAGGTTGATGATTTGGTTGTTGCATAGGTTGATGATTTGGTTGTTGCATAGGTTTATGTATTTGTTGTTGCATAGGTTGATGCATAGGTTGATGCATTGGTTGTTGCATAGGCTGTTGCTGTGTTCGTTGTTGTAATTGTTGTTGTTGTAATTGTTGTTGTTGTTGTAATAGTTGTTGTTGTTGTAATAGTTGTTGTTGTTGTTGTTGTTGTAATTGTAATAGTTGTTGTTGTTGTTGTAGTTGTAGTGATTCATTACTTGGTTTTCGGATTGGTGTTTGCATTGATTGTGAACTATTCAAAGTGGCGGCAGAGTTTCGTAATTGTTCCATTTCGACAAGTGCTTTAGTAGTATCTTTCTCTTGGTATTGTTCAATCATTTTTTGGTCAATACCAGTATTAAATGTGTTTATATTGGTCGCATATTCATCAACACTATTAAATGCCATCATATCAATTGGATTGTCAGACGTAAATGATTCTAAAATACCACTATTATAATGTTCATGATTTGTTTTTTTTCCATTTATATCATAATTAGAATTACCGCCTTGTAATCGTTCAATTGGAGATGATTGTTGTAATTGAGATTGTTGTTGTTGATTTTTATTTGTTTGTTGTGTTTGTTGTGTTTGTTGTGTTTGTGATTGTGCTTGTGATTGTGATTGTTTTTTTTTACCGGAACCATCGAGAGAAAAATCAGGTGTTGTTGGTTTACCATTATTGCGTCCTACATTAATAGTTTCACGTTGTGCAATAAACTCTTCATAGTTCATAGTATTATTATCATCATTTTTACGGTTATTGAAAGAGGGTTGAATTGTATTCATACTATTATGTTGAATAGGAACAGGTGCGAAGTATTGAGGAGTATTTTGGACGGGCATAATATTATTATTTTGTGGTCGAGGCGGGATGATAATATTTTGTTTATTATTATTATTATTATTATTATGAGTAGTAGCGACAGGATTATTAGGATTAGGTAATTTTTGTTTAATATTATCGATAACCATATTGTTAAGTTGAGAGATAACAGTGGTAAGTTCACTATTAGTTTTATTAACAATTTTATTGCGATCGATTTTATTATTAATAATTTTCATTTCATTGACGATAACTTGTACTAAAGCAGTTTTATAGGTTTCATTAGTAGGTAGATTGTATTTTCTGACAATTTCATTAAATAAAATTCCTATATTTTTCTTGTTAACGAAAAAATCTGTATTCATCTTTAATTAAAAAGCAAAAGGTTTTATAAAATAAATTTGAACCAAATATATTTTATAAAAAAATAAAATAAGAAAAATTATAATTTAATTTATAATAATCTTATATTATGAATCTTGATATAGAAAATAATACCACTCTAAATCGTAAATCAACATATATCCAATCTAATTCTGATATTAGTAATAAAAATAAAGGTAAACAAATCATAAATATTGAACATAGTAATAAAATTGTATCTTTACCCAACTCTATAGGATTATATGCCAGACCTAATAATTTTATGGATCATATTGATAATTATGTTATCATCAACCGCACAATACAAATCAACAGTAGTAATCGTAATATTAATTATTTTAAAAATCCTTTTTATTTCATCACATATGTTGCCAATAATCAAATTGTTAATAATGGACCTCTTAAAGCTATTTTAAGCAACGGATCGAAACCAATATTTAAAACAGATCCGAAAAATGATGTTTATTTAACACCAAGAATCGGCACAATAATTCCAGACATATATAAAATAAATTTGAAAAGGATAATAGTGCCAAATTATTTTACAATAAATCAGTTATTGATAACAAACAATACATTATATACAGATATAGGAAATTATTTAATGAATGCATTAAGTAGTAATAGTGGTTTGATATATATAAATAATATATTATTTATAGGAAGTCCATCTAACATATTTATTACGATTGTTAATTTTGTTGTTAATAAAAAAATTAATATCATTATTAATTATAATCCTTCGATTGTTGTTAGTTATATTTATATTTATAGTGTACCATTATTAAATCCAATAATCAGTACAATTTATCAATATACTGTTGACTTTGATAGTCTAACAAAAGAACAGAGATTATTAAATTTAAATATAAAAGAATTAGATGATGTGTATGATAACACAACAGGTAATATAATTACAACATTTCGATTATTTCCAAAATCTATAAAAAACAATTTTTTATATGCAGACACGAAAAAAATAAAAAAATTGTTTGACAAAGTGCCTGTTAAATTAAACAAAATATCAATACAAATTACTGACAATAATAATGTTCAATTAAAAGTTAATTTTCTTGATTTTGATATTGTCAATCCTTCGAATCTATGTATATGTAGTCCTGAACATAAAGATTATTCTTGTCCTTGTTCATACATATTACATCCACTTAATCCTAAATATCAAACATATATGTTTTTTAATTTTGAATATAAATATATGATTATAAATGAAAAAACTATTGCTAACATTAATTCTATTTCAAAAAATCGTATTTAACTATCTATAAAATCATCATCTAATAATTTATTTTTTTTATTATTAGAACTTTTTACTGGTAGACATATTTCTGATTGATTTGATTTCGCAGTTTTGGGTTTTACCATTTTTTTAATCACTTTATTTGAACTAACTGTATTTACACCATAGTTATCGTCTATAAATTGATCTACTGGTTCTATTATTGGCACTGATACAACCGAACTTTCTGTTTTTGGTGCAATTGGTGAATCATCTAAAAAATCAAGACCAGTTGTGTCTATTGGCGGTGCAATTACTTCTTTTTTTTTATATACTCTTTTTTTAGAATACCATTCAGCTAATTTTTTGTGTCCTTCATCGGGATTAGCTCGTAAATATAAAATTTCATCCCAAAAAGCTTTAAATGTTGGAATTTTAGAATTAAACCATTGAATATCTCGTTTAATAAGGACGTTATGACAAGATTTAAGTTTCCAATATAAAATTCTATCATAATAATATCCGTCTACATATTCTGGATATAATGTGTTCCAGTTATCTTTCATATATTTTGTCCATTCAATATATTCTGCATCTGTCATATTAATATTTGATGGATAAATATATTTTGCATACCATTCCCATCTATCACCCTTTGGAATTTTACTTTTGTCCTTTGGTAGCAACTGGATAATACATCCTTTAGTTATCTTTTTGTCAATTGGTAGCTCCTGATTTTGTTCACAAGTACTTTTACACAATATCGGTTCTTCTTCCGTCCTGTCTAATAACCAATCATCATCACTATATTCTTGAATATTACATTGCCAAAAATCACATTCATCGTTCTTACAACACGCTAATTGCATCTGCACTTGTATCCAATAGTAATGTGGACATATACCATCATCAATAGGTCCACTTGTTTCAATAACACGTTTTAAAGGACATTTAATTTCCAACATTCGTCCAATTAATGGATTCGGCTTACCATCTAATGTTATACACGAACTAATACCATCAGGACTCGCACCCATATAATTAATTTTTTCAATATCAGTCTCATCATTCTGATATAGAACAAGACCAAACTCTATCACCTTTGTATTAAACAAATTCTCATATATTTTTGTCGCTATCAATTCATACTTCTTACCATGATGCACAAACATATTCTCTTTGTATTTATTCGGCAACAATCCTATCTTGTCTAATATCATGTCCGCACGTGTTCCATATTTTGACTCTCCAAGAACATCCGCTCCTGCACTCGCTGTTATTATCCCATCTCTTAATGCAAACCATTCTTTGCTCTTTTGTACTGGCTGTGGCAAATTTCTTAAATAATCAAAATGTTCCATCCTTCTCTTCATCTCTCCCGTCAAGGTCGGTTTAATAATCTTTATTAATTTATCATACTCTTCATCCAATTCATCCACTGTCAAATGCAAATCAAATTTTAATCTATTTCTATTCACTCCCTCTACTTCTTCTTTTTCTTCAGACTTTGACTTATACGCATCTAATAAAATACAATCTTTATTATAATCTACATCTACATCTACATCTACATCTACATCTACATCTACATCTACATCTACATCTACATCTACATATGTATCTACATCAATGCACACAAAATGTTTATTATTAAAAACATAATTAATATCAAAAAAAGAATCAATTGTCGACGATTCAATAGTATGACCATATATAATGCTATATATTGACAAAATATCTGATTTTAATTTAGTATAATGTATCGTGTCAATCCCAACATCTTTATTAAATCCTAAAAAATCTAATACTTCTAATATATTGTTAGTTATATTCATGTATATATTTTATGTTGTATTAATCCTTATATTATTCAGTATTAATATATCAATTTTTTTATATTGATTTCTTGATATTATTATGAGTTCCAATATATATGAACACCCTCAAAAGAATACATATTTTTTTTATATTATTGATCTTAAAATTATTGTCTGTGTTTGTAGACTATAAATTTTCAGTTATCCTTATATTTTCTACAATATTTATAATCTATTTGTATTATAATAACAAAATATTTATTGAACCATTGTTTCATACAAAAAATAAACCTATCGATGCTCTTAATAATAAAATTAATAAATTATATAACTTATTAGTCCAATTAAATTCATTTGATGATTTACCCTCTGATGGTTCTCTATCTAATTATGATAATTCTAAGTTTAACAAAATAAGTCCAGAATATGAAAAAATTAGTGTTCTAATTAAGTCCGTCAAATTGTATTGTGAAAATTCATTAAACTTGTTCAATAATGATTATAAAGAATGTTCACAATATATTGATATTCTACATGATCAACGTATAAATATTTATAATATAATTAATTCATTCATCATAACTATGCCAAGTTATGAAAAATATGATCTAATTACTACAAATATAAATAATATTTCCAATATTACAAATGAAATTTTTGACATTTTAAGCAATAAATGTGCAAATCAATCACACAATAATGGTGCAATTTATATTGATTTTGATAAATATAAATATCCAACAGCTCCAAAAAAAGATTTCAAAACACCATCTTCGTCATTATATAATTTCTCTAATTCCAATTCTTTCGAACAATATTAATTTTCTGTTAAACCAAATATTAATGGACTCTTTAATGTTTTACCACCTTGTTTAACACTGTTTAATATTTTAGTTTGTTCCGTTACTGAAGTTGTATTTGTTTCTACTTTTGCTCCCACGTTTGCTCCCACGTTTGCTCCCACGTTTGCTCCCACTTTTGGTTCCACTGTTGTATCTAATTTTGTATCTAATTTTGTATCTAATTTTGTATCTAATTTTGTATCTAATTTTGTATCTAATTTTGTATCTAATTTTGTATCTAATTTTGTATCTAAATTTGTATCTAATTTTGCTTCTGCGCTTGGACCTAAATTTGTATCTAAATTTGTATCTATTTTTGCATCTGCGTTTGGTCTTAATTTTGTATGAAAATTTGTATCAAATGTTGTATTAGATTTAGTGGGTAATATGGTATTATGATCATTAAGAATATAATTATTAATAAAATAACCGATAATACCGATAACGATGAGTGTTAGACCGATATAGAACATTCTATTTTCTTTAGTGAAGATGTAAATGAAATCTTCGAATGTATAATTGAATTGAAAAATTTCGAAAAATATATTTATTATATTATTAAACCAGTTGGTTAATATTTGGGACAGAGATAGTTCGCTCAAATCATTTTTAATATTAAATTTATATTTTTCTTGTTTAATATTATAGTCGTTAATCTGGGCTAATTTTTGTTTTTCGATTTTTTCGGCTAATACATCTTGCTGATCGATTACTTTAAGAAAATCAGCGTTAAATGTAGCAGTATCAAATTGTCCACCAATCATATATTTAGATGGAGAAATATCATTTAGTGCCAGTATATCACTTTCTTGTTTCTGTTTTTGTTCTATTGAAACAAACATTTATAATATCTATAAAAACTATTATATAAAAAAATTGATATTTATTTATTATGCTAATTTAAATAATAACTATTATATATTATATAAATGCTACCTCCTGTTTGTTTTACTTGTGGACATCTTTTTGCAGATATGCAAATTCCGTACGATGCAGACATTATTAAAATTGATAATGATCCGAATATGAATGAGGCTGCCAAGAGTGATGCGAAAGCGGCATTATTAGATAAATATCATATCAAGAAATATTGTTGTAGAACGAGAGTGTTATCGTATGTAAGATTAGTTGAAATCATAACATAAAAATAGATATAATATGTGAATTAAATAGTTGATTTATAGTAAAATAATTATAATATGATTGTAATTATTTTATTACTATTAGTAATGATGTCAATAAATGGATATATATGGAATCAATATTTACCACACCAATATATATGGGATAGAACGTGTGGGTATCATGCCGTCAAAAATACGATCAATATTATTAATATGATTAATGATTTCTATATAAAAAACAAAACAAATAATGACAATAATTATTTTAATCAACTATTATGTCATTACAACAAATCTGATTTTAATAATAAACAACAGCTTGAATTAGCTCGTAATTATTATGTTTATTTAAATAATGGTGCAATTGCGACCAATGTTAATAATTTATTAAACATAAAAAACAATATTTTAACAGACAATAAAATATATTTTTGGAATTTTTATGAGGATCGGGTAAGAATCAAATCTTTAATCAATAATAAGGTCAATGGAGTTTTTGGATTTATTGTTCCATTTATTGATTCAATTTTTAAACATTGGTATGGTGTTGTTATTGATATTAAAAATAATATTATTAATTTACATCTTTTAGATAGTTTCGGTATTATTAATAAAAATACATCTGAATTAAATGAAATATTACAAGAGCTAAATATAGATATAAAATGGAATAATTATTATAATCAATATATGAGTTATTTATATAAAGTATATCAGGTAATATTATTTGTAGTAGTATATTTTGTGATTATTTATGGTGTATTATTTTTGTATGACAATTTAAGAAAATCTAAGCTTTCATAGTACATTTTTGTTTACAATGTTTGCATTGCATATCAATTTCTGTTTTTTTATAATTAACAGCATCTATTTCATGTTCTATAATTTTATTATTTGGACATTTATCTAAATAAAAACTTTCTTTTCCTGGATAACATTTATCTCCCTTACAAAATACTTTTCCACACAATATACATTTTTTAATCATCATATTACCCTCCAACACATATTGTAATAAATGATTTGATTGTCTTTCTATACAAGATTTATCTACTTGACAGTTAGAACAACCTTCTAATTGTTGATATACATTAAAATACATATTACGTCCTTTATCGACTGTTTTTAATAAAGTATTACACGGATTTATTAATAATTTTTTTGATGAACCTAAAATATTCATAACATTATCACACATTGACAATGTTTCTGAAGTTCGTTTACCTCTAAAATTTTTAAGATTATCACATAACAGTGCGTAGCTTTCATATTCTGGATTGCGAATGATTGCAGGAGTAATTAGTTCCGTATAACACATCCCAAATGGACAAAATATATATATAAATAGTCCAAATGCTATAATTACACACATTACTCGATTTAAAAATAATTTTTTAGTGATATCATACATACTATATGGTCTCTGAACTTGAAACCTTAATACATAAAACAAATATATTAATATTGTTAAAATTATTGCCACTAATATTACATTTGTACGCACTTCAACTGATTTTTTATCATCTGTTCTTTCTACTTTATTATAATCTGTAACTGGATTTATAATATCTTGAGCTACTATCTTACTCTGGACCATTATTTTATTATTAACTGGGTCTGGTCTTGGATTATTATACATATCACATAATTGTTTTGATGGGAATTGCCTCTTATCTCCTTTGTCTGTCAACATTCTTGACCCATCTGATACATTAAATATACCACATACAGAATCTCCTTTTGGGTCGATCCAATCATCTCTCCGTATATATAAACCAGCTTCTGCTCCTGCTAATTGTGTTGTTGTCTCACACATTTTTTTTCTTTCTTTAAAATCTGTAGATAATGTATAAAGTGGACCAAAATACTCGGGAGGAATTTCTGCCCCAACATTTTCAAAGACACACATATATTTTGTATAATCATATGGCGTATTATCACTAATTAAATCATTTGTCACTTGATCATTTGATAAACTTTTTATAACTATATCACTACTCATTTATATAATACAATATAAAAAAATTGATCAAGTTAGGTTTTCTCTTGATTAATTTTTTCAATAAATTCTATATAAAAAAATTGATATTTTTATTTTATGAGTAAAGAAATTATAGAAGAGTGAGTATATATAGATGAGTTATACTTTGAGCAAAACCTATCCTTTAGTCAAACTTGGTGAAATTTTTACTGAAATTGATCAGTCATTATTGTTAACGATGACAATGAAAATGGAATATAATATATTTTTACGACTTGATTTTTCAGAATGTTTAGAGAAATGTGTTTTTAATGATGGAATGAAGAATAAATTTAATATTAAATACATTTATTATTATGTTAAAGCGCATAAAATATTGTATGATTACTGGTCAATCGATATGGATTATTTGAAAAATAATATATCAATACCATTGTTACCAATCCATAAACAATATAGATTAATGGCAATGATTGAAAAAACAATTTATACAATAAAAAAACAATCTAAAAAAATTATTAATTATGATTATTATTATGATTATGAAACGACTGATATAAATTATAATCAATTATATGATAATATTATACATTATTTCAATGTTATAGTTCATGCTGGTGATGAAAATATTTTTAATTTTTCGGACCAGAAGAAGTATACTTATTATATGAATGAATATAATAACAGAGACAAAATAATAAAGTTATAATTTAAGTTTTTAACATAGAGCACCAATGAATTTTTTTATTAATTCTTCTATCAATAAAATTATTTATTTCATGTTTATAAGTATTATATAATTCGACATATTTATTTTTATATAGGATAATTTCTTTAATTTGTGCTTGTTTTTCCAATTCTAATGTATCTAATGCTTTTTCAAAATCTTCTTCTTCTTGAGTCTTTATTGTATTATTAATATTTTGTTTATATAATTGCATTAATTTTGTTTCACATAACCTAACTTTATTTATTTTATTTTTAAGATTGTTAATAAGAGTATATTCTTCGTTTTGTAATAATTTAACATCACCAAATATATTACTTGCATAAATATCTTTAAATTTGTATCTTATAACTTCAGGTAAAATGAAATTATTAGTTTCTTTGATTTCTTTAACTTTATCGCCAATATTTTGAATAATTGTGTCTATTGTTTCTTTACGGTCGCATTTACAATCTTTTTCTTTTTCTTTTTCTTTTTCTTTTTCTTTTTCT